>Ga0233424_10000301_pt1 | contig 67231 bp, 61 predicted proteins | sample Watercolumn_Towu_FD_181011 | JGI IMG/M metagenome (GOLD analysis project Ga0233424, IMG submission 181011) | Freshwater microbial communities from Lake Towuti, South Sulawesi, Indonesia - Watercolumn_Towuti2014_125_MG | ecosystem: Environmental > Aquatic > Freshwater > Lake | place: Indonesia... | reverse complement strand
AATCCGCGGGCGGGGGTTTTGGTTGATGACATGGTTGAACTCTGTGTTGTAGTTGTGATTGTGATCGTTTTGTAATGATATGAAATTTTTTCCTTTTTTCTATCCTATTTTTAGAACCGCCCTTAATTGAATTGCAAGAGTACAAAAAAGAAACACTGAAAAAGTTACTCTGTGAATTTGTGTTTCACAATAAAAAAAGCGTTACGCATTAGTATACTGCGTAACGCTTTCGATTGCTAACGGCTGAGAGTAAATCTCTTTTCTATTTCATCACCACTAATTTCTTCGTTGCGGAAAATTTTCCATCTACATTCAACCGATAAAAATACACGCCGCTCGACAGTTTGCTTCCATCAAATTGTTTTTCGTGTTTGCCCGGCTGCATTGGTTCGTTGTTGATGAGTGTTGCTACTTCTCTTCCTAATATATCATATACTTTCAGAGACACAAGTGCAGAAGCGGATAGTGTATAGTGGATAGTGGTAAGCGGATTAAACGGATTGGGATAATTTTGTGCGAGGAAAAACTGAGGAATACTCTTTTCCGCTGCGGGAACTCCGACAATATTATCACTAGGGACGTAGCCAAACTGATAGGTACCGTGGCGGTCGTGCTCAAGTTGAGGCCACGGAGAACCCTTTGCCGTAAATGCGGCATTGGCAAAGGTATAAACGCTCAGCGCATACCCGCCGTGATTATGCACACTGATTCTTCCCAAAAATATCATTTCCAGACTTCCATCATTATTCAAATCCGAAAAGAGTGGTTGATCAACCCCGGTATTTCCATAGACATGTAAGGGCGACCACGCAACCTGTTGAGCATTGTTTTTGTAGCAGTATATTCTTCCCGTATCTTCCGGAAACGTACTTGCATTGTATCCCAGAAAAATTTCCGGAACAGAATCGTTATCTATATCTACAAGTTTCGGAGGAAAATACTGATAGCGGTTAACGGGCCATCCGGGAACATCATTGCCATCTGTATCAAAGAGAAAATTATTATTTTTTCTGTCGCTGACCGCAATCTCCGGTATATTGTCATTATTGACATCTCCTATGGCTATATCGCCAAATTCTATATACCCCGAATTGCGGTTAAACCATGTTTTTAAAAGTACTCCCGTAGGAGAGAATATATTTATTTTTGTATAACAAGTGTCTAATGTAATATAATAGTGACTCCCGATGAGAATTTCCAGCGAATCATCATTATTGATATTTCCAATTGAGGCAGAACTAAAAATTGCATAATTCGAATCCAGCAGTTTGGGCCATCCCGGTAAATATTCTCCGTTGATATTCAATACATGAATCCACGCCGAATCGTTTGTAGATTGGGGTACAATACGATATGAGGCAATTATTATTTCGGCATTCCCGTCATTATTTATATCGGCAACGGAAGGATAAAGCGCCATTTTTCCCCGCAATGTTTTGGGCCATCCCGTATGCACCGAGCCGTCATTATGGTACACTGCAACGCGGTTAAATGTTGCGTTCACGATATCCAGCGTATTGTTATTGTGAAAATCATAGAGCGCAATTTGCCTTCTGCCTAAATCCAAGTCGTTCGCAAATACCTGAGGAAAACCCGCTAACAATGCACCATTATTCCGAAACGCATATAGTGAATACACTGTTCGCGCAACGACTTCAATATGTCCGTCGCCGTCTAAATCTCCTGCGGCAAGAGCAAAAGTACCCCCGTCCACAGGTTGGGGCCATCCGGGAATCACTTCTCCCTGTAAATTGTAAACGAAAATAAGAAAGGGAGGAGAATTTTTTGAAACAACTATATCTTCGCTCCCGTCTTCATCAATATCTGCTACTACCGGTTGTGATGCCGCGCCATTTAATGAATCAATGATAATCGGAAAACCCGGCGCTAACGAGGGCGCTTGTCCGTACACTTGCGGCACAAATATTATTAAACACAAACAGAACAGAAAAATTTTATGTAATTTCATAGGGGTGTATTTTTTTTAAATTTAAAAAGAGATACAACGGCAACAGTAATCACTCCTGCCGTTGTATGCTTATCTCAGTGTGCTACGGTTTTTGCACAATAATTGTGAAAGGAAATATATTGCGCTGAAAGCCGTTACACTGCTTAATTCGGGTTATCGTAGTACGTGCATGCAATGTTTCTTACCTGATTTCCAAAAGAGCAGGGCGGAATTTCACAGGAGACGTATACAGTCGCTGTTCCTCTCCACCCGCCATTGGCATTAAAATCAGGAGATTCGGCTACAATAGTGTATGTAACGTCATTTTCGAAATCGGCGCCGACAAAATAATATCCATCTCCATTTGTTGTAGCATACCATACCTGCCCGCCACCGGTGACTGTTACCTTTAATCCATTGATTGGCTCACCCTGCAGCGAGTTATAATGGCACGTACCGGAAATGGATTCAGATTCCATCATAGCATTCGCAGAAGTTTTCTGCGAAACGAGTAATAATGTCGTTGCTCCGACCAGAACAACGAGCGATAAAAACAATATTTGTTTCATAAGAAAATTATTAAAATGTGATAAAAAAAATTATATAATAATATGTACTGCAGAACCTCTCTGCAGGGCGTGAATGAGTGTTTTCATCACTACGGCGGGCGTAACAATTGCTCCGTACAAATAATGTGGTATATCGAGAAAAAGGTAAAAGAGTTGCAGTTATACCCTTGAGGGGGGGTACAACAAAACAGGATGCGTGAGTCAGAATGATTACTACTTCACACACGAAAAGAGAAAGGAAATTTATGCTCAAATCAAATTGCCACATAGCAATTATTATTTATCGTTATCGCTTGCGCATATTGTTACGCTCATTACTTATAACAACGCGTTACAAAAAAAACTGGGAAGGATATAAGAAAAAATAATGTACGTTCCAAACGTATTTACTCTCTCAAAAAACTTGTATCTTCTTCCTACTATTTTTGAAGCGCACTTTATCATAGAATCTATTAGATGAAACTCCCTATTTACCAAAAACCGACCTGCTCAACGCGCAGTGGAACGAAGAATATTGGCAACGTTTGTTTGAAGATGAAGTGAAAGAGTTTGATACATTGATTGAAAGTTTTAACCGCGGATGACACGAATACAACACGAATTAACGCAGATATGATTCGTGAAAATCCGTGAAGCATCTGTATAAATTCGTGGTGAAAAAATAAAATGAATCTCTCTGAACAAATAAAAAACGCCGGCGTTGTTGGTGCGGGCGGTGCAGGATTTCCTTCGCACGTAAAAGCAAATTCGCGCGTGGATATTGTAATTGCCAATGGCGCAGAATGTGAACCGCTCATTCACAAAGACTTTGAATTGATGGCGAACTATGCGGAAAAAATTGTTCCCGGCGTTCAGTTGTTGCTCGATTCCACAAACGCAAAACAAGGAATCATCGGCATCAAATCAAAAAATAAAATTGCAATTGATGCGATTAAATCTGCAATCACCGATAGAAGAATCACGATTCACGAACTCGGCGATTTCTATCCTTCGGGTGATGAATACATTCTCGTCTATGAAGCAACGAAACGACTTATTCCACCGAAAGGAATTCCGCTTGATGTCGGCGTTGTTGTCAACAATGTCGAAACGCTTTATAACATTGCAAACGCGAGTGAAGAAATTCCTGTAACGGAAAAATTTATTACTGTTGCGGGCGCAGTAAAAAATCCGTCGTCATTTATTGCACCAATAGGAATGAGTTTTCGCGATGCAATTGAAGTTGCCGGCGGTGTGAAAGAAAAAAATTTCGGCGTGTTCGTCAGCGGAATTATGATGGGCAAACTGGAATTCGAACTTGATTTGCCGATTACCAAAACGTGCGCGGGACTGATTGTTCTTCCGAAAGAACACACGCTTATAACGCGAAAAAATCAACCGACAAAATCAATGCATCGCATAGGAAAATCTGCGTGCGACCAGTGTAGTTACTGCACGGAACTTTGCCCGCGTTACATTCTCGGCTACGATGTTCAGCCGCACAAAGTAATGCGCAGTTTGGGATTTACGACGACAGGAGAAAATGTGTGGAATCAATATGCGGAACTGTGCTGCGCGTGCGGACTTTGCACATTGTATGCGTGCCCTGAAAGTTTGTTTCCGAAAGAAGCGTGCGACAAAGCGAAACACGATTTGCGCGAACAGGAAATTAAGTGGAGCGGAAAAATGGAGGTTGAGCCGCATCCGATGTATGAAGGACGACGCACGCCGTTGAAACAATTAGTGAAACGTCTCGGAGTAACGGAATACGATGTGCATACAAATTTTCTTTCCGAAAAATTTTTTCCAAAGAAAGTAGAAATTTTATTGTCGCAACATATCGGCTCGCCTGCAATTCCTGTTGTGCGTGTTGGAGAAAATGTTCGTAAAGGACAATGCATTGGCGAAATTCCCGAAGGAAAAATGGGAGCGCGAGTTCATTCAAGCATTGATGGAGTGGTGAAGAGTATAAATGAAACTATAATTATTGAAAGAGTATAAAATTATTTACCGCGAATTGACACAGATGCTGCACGAATTTTCACAGATTTGTTTCGAGAAAATCCGCGATGAAATCTGTGTAATCAGTGGTTAATTGAAAAAAATATTATGACAAAAAATTCTATCGGTCTTATTGAACTCACTTCCATCGCTGCAGGATTTCTCGTTGCCGATGCAATGTTGAAAGCGGCAGAAGTGGAAATTATTTTATCGCGCACGATTTGTTCGGGAAAATATATCGTGTTAATTGGCGGCGATGTTGCAGCAGTGCGGGCAAGTGTAGATGCGGGAGTTATCGCCGGTCGCGGTTCGGTGATTGATACATTTGTAATACCAAATGTGCATCACGATGTATTTCCTGCAATCTCCGGAACGAGTAAAGTGGATTTGCTTGAAGCATTAGGAATTATCGAATCGTTTTCCGTTGCGTCGCTCATTGAAGCCGCAGATGCAGCAGTAAAATCAGCGCGTGTACAACTTATTGAAATTCGTCTTGCGATGGCGCTGGGCGGAAAAGCGTTTCTCACAATGACGGGAGATGTCGCCGCAGTTCAATCCGCAGTAGATTCCGGTGCAGCAGTTGTTGCAGAAAAAGGATTGCTCGTGAATAAAGTTGTCATTGCGTCTCCGAGAAAAGAATTGTTATCGGAAGTTGTGTAACGGAAAAATAAAATCAGAAACAATTACAAAGAAAATATTTTAGTTATGAAAACAAACCGAATAGAGATTAAGAACGCAGAATATCTTTCCAATTACAAAATCCGAATTTCATTTTCTGATGGAAACACCAAAACCATAGACTTTGAATATTTTTTACGTAAGGCAAAAAACCCGATGACAGTAAAATTTTTAGATATGAAGAAATTTAAAAATTTCAAAATTGAATATGGTGATTTGCTTTGGGGAGATTATGAAATGTGTTTTCCTCTTTGGGATTTATATGAGGGAAGGATTTAATTCGTGAAAATCCGCATAGCATCAACGTAACTTCGCGGTTCAAAAATAAATTCAAAAATAATTTTATGTTCAAACAAATTTTACAAACAGCGCAAAAAAACGAACGACAGGTTGCAAACTTTCTTCGCGACATCATTGCAATTAAATCATTGAGTTCGCAGGAAGAGCAAGTGATTCATCGTATCAAAGAAGAAATGGAGCGATGCGACTACGACGAAATTACGATTGACCCGATGGGAAATATTCTCGGTCGCATCGGCAAGGGAAAACACATTATCGCTCTCGATGCGCACGTTGATACTGTGGATGTCGGCAATCCTGCAAACTGGACGATTGACCCATTCAAAGGCGCAGAGAAAGACGGCATTATTTACGGTCGCGGCGCGTGTGATATGAAAGGCGCATTTGCTTCGATTCTTTACGGCGGAAAAATTATCAAAGAACTCGGACTTGAAGATGATTTTACGTTGTATGTTGTTGGAAGCGTGCAGGAAGAAGATTGCGACGGATTGTGCTGGCAATATATTATTGAGCAGGATAAATTACGACCGGAAGTTGTGGTGATTGCCGAGCCGACAAATCTTGCTGTGTATCGCGGACATCGCGGAAGAATGGAAATTGAAGTGCGCACCAAAGGAATTTCGTGTCACGGTTCTGCGCCTGAACGCGGAGTGAATGCAGTCTATAAAATGGCGCCGATTATTGCTGATATTGAAAAACTGAATGAACGACTTGGCGGCGAACAGTTTCTTGGAAAAGGCACAGTTACGATTGCAGAAATTCGTTCAACATCACCGTCGTTGTGCGCTGTTGCGGATTCATCAGCGATTCATCTCGATAGACGACTTGCCGCAACAGATACAATGGAAAGCGCAGTGAAAGAAATTCAGGAACTTGCGAGCGTAAAAAAAGCGGAAGCGGAAGTTGTTGTGCTGGATTATGCTGTTCCAAGTTGGCGCGGTTTAACATATCCGACAAAAAAATATTATCCCACGTGGTTATTGCCGGAAAATCATCCCGTGTTGAATAGCGGAGTGAAAGCGTTTGAAAATCTTTTTGAGAAAAAACCGGAAGTAAACCGTTGGGTATTCAGCACAAATGGAGTTGCAGTAATGGGAAAACATAACATTCCGTGCATCGGTTTTGGTCCGGGAAATGAAATTTACGCGCACATGGCTACAGAACATATTCCGATTGAGCATTTGGTGAAAGCAAGCGCGTGGTATGCGGCGTTTCCGTTTGCTTTTATTAATCACGGACTACGCAGATAAACACACTGATTTTCACGAATTGAATTTGCGAAAATCCGCGTAACATCTGTGCAAATTCGCGGTATAAAATTTTTAAGCAATATTTTTCAACAACAATAACATCAAACAACAACACAATGCCAACAACACTCAAAAAACTCCCCAACATTGTTCGGGGAAAAGATTACATTGAAACAAAAGATTGGACAACCAAAGAAATCGAACTTGCTTTAAACACCGCAAGCGATTTGAAAAAATTATTCAGGAACGGAAAACCGCATCGGTATCTTCCCGACAAAACTGCGTTCTTGTTTTTCTTCGATAAATCCACACGCACACGCAACTCGTTTGAAGCGGGAGCGACACAACTTGGAGCGCATGCGCATTTCATTGCAGCAGAAACTTCCCAGGTTGCGCACGGTGAATCACCAAAAGATATGGGAATTATTCTTTCAAGTTACGGACACGCCATTGCAATTCGTCACGATTTGGTTCCGGGTGAAGGCAATTCGTATATGCGCGCCGTTGCGAAAGATGCAAACGTTCCCGTGCTGAATATGCAGTGCGATATTGACCATCCGTTTCAAACGCTTGCGGATTTGATGACGATTCGCGAAGAGTTCGGAAAAAATTTACGAGGGAAAAAAATTGCCGTATCGTGGGCGTACGCTCCGAGTTACGCAAAGCCGATGAGTGTTCCGCAAGGATTGATTACATTGATGCCGCGTTTTGGTCTCGATGTTGTTCTCGCGCATCCGCCGGAATATACGTTGATGAAAAGTGAAATGGATTACGCGAAAAAAGTTGCGAAAGAAAACGGAACGAAGTTTGAAGTCGTGAACAATATGGAAGATGCGTTCAAAGATGCTGACATTGTGTATCCGAAATCGTGGGGAATCGAATCGCTGTTTCATAATCCGAATCAAGCGTTGGAAATTTCTAAAAAATATAAACATTGGATTTGCGACGAAAAGAAAATGAAACTCGCGCACAAAGATGCAATTTATATGCATTGTCTTCCTGCAGATAGAGGTTACGAAGTTACCGATGCAGTAATTGACGGACCGCAATCGCGCGTATTTCCCGAAGCGGAGAATCGTTTGCACACGTGTAAAAGTGTGATGGCGTTGACAATGTAATGAAATTTAACCGCGCGGATTTTCACGAATTTTATCTGTGCAAATCTGTGGTTAATTCTTACTCGTCAACAACGAAATAAACACATTCTCCAACGATGGTGTAACGGTTCGCCAATCTGAAACTTCGATGTTGTTTTGGTGCAAATGCGAAAGAATATTTGGAACATCTTTGCTTGCTCCATCCACAACGATATTCAATCGGTCGCCGAATGCTTGCACTTCTTTCACGAGGAAAAAATTTTTCAACAACGAAAACGATTGACGAATATTCGAGCAAACAATTTCTACAATTTCTCCGTTCATAATTTTTTTCACATTCTTCGGTGAGTCGGCGATAAGAATTTTTCCCTCATTCATCAACGCAACACGCGAGCAACGTTCCGCTTCATCAAGATACGGCGTTGTCATCAAAATCGTAATTCCCGTTTTCAATAAGTTGGAAAGTATTTTCCAGAAATCTCTTCGTGAAACCGGGTCAACGCCGGTGGTCGGTTCATCGAGGAAAATAATTTCGGGTGTGTGAATCAGCGTGCATGCGAGTGCGAGTTTTTGTTTCATTCCACCGGAAAGTTTTTCTGCAAGACGTGTACGAAATGGTTTGAGTCGTGTGAAGTCGAGTAATTCTTCTCTTCGCGTTTGAAATTTTTTTACGCGATGAATTTCCGCAAAGAACTCAATGTTTTCATCAATTGTTAAATCACCGTAGAGAGAAAATTTTTGCGAAAGATAACCGATGCGCTTCTTAACTTTATCCGGATTTTTTTGAACATCAAATCCGATCACGGTTAAATTTCCGGATGTCGGTTTGAGCAATCCGCACAACATTCGGATTATCGTTGTCTTTCCTGCGCCATCAGGACCAACGAGCGCAAACATTTCTCCGCGTTTTACATCGAGAGAAACATCGCTTACAGCAATGTGTTCATCGAATTTTTTTGTAACGGTGGTGAGTTGAAGTGCGTGCATCAGTCAATTAAAAATGAAAAGTTAAAAGACGATTCAATTTTTCATTTTGCATTTTTAATTTTTACTTGATGAACGCATCTGCCGGCATTCCCGATTTCAATTCGCCGTTGGGGTTTTCCACTTCTAACTTTACGGCAAACACGAGTTTCGTTCGGTCTTCTTTCGTTTGAATATTCTTCGGCGTGAACTCTGCATTCGGAGAAATGTATATTACTTTTGCAGAAAAGTTTTTATCAGGAAACGCGTCAATTACAACATCGGCAGCGTTTCCGAGTTTTACTTTTCCGAGTTCCATTTCACTCAAATAAATTTTCAAATTCAATTTTTCCAAATGTGAAATGGTTGCGATAACCGTTCCGATACCGACGAGTTCGCCAACTTCTCTTGGTTTGTGCGTAATTGTTCCCGATGAAGGCGCAAGAATAACTGCATCGGAAATTTGTTTGCGTAAAAGATTTGCCGTTGCTTCCGCTTGATGAAGTCGCGCTTTTGCAGAAGAAATTTCTTCGGGACGAGCAAGACGTTTTACTTTTTCCAAATTTTGTTTAGCGGAATTGAGTTGCGCTTGCGATAGATTGAAGCGTGTTTCCGCATCATCGAGTTGTTTCTTTGATATTGTTTTTGAAACAAACAACTCTTTCATTCTGTTGAAATCATCGCTTGCGCTTTTGAAATTTGTTTCCGCTTGTGTTTGCATTTCTTCCGCTTGACGAATGTCTTCCGAGCGAGCGCCATTCATAATCAAATCGTATTGAGACTTCGCAAGTTCAATTCCTGCTTCTGCTTGCGCGAGTTGCAAATCCAATGTTACGTGGTCAAGAATTGCGAGCGTATCATTTTCTTTTACGTTGCTTCCTTCATCAATAAAAAGTTTTTGCAATTGTCCGGAAGTTTTTGCACTCACGTTCACTTCCGTTGCTTCGAGCGTTCCGGTAGATTCAAGTTGTCCGCTGTGATTGTTGGAACAACTTGTTAATAAGAATACGATGAGAAAAAGAAAAAATATTTTCATAAAGAAATGTCGTTAAACTTTCCGGGATAAATGTACTTTTTGTAGGAGAAATATACCAACGATAAAAAATGTTCCGAGAGAAAGCGCGGCAAATCTCTCGCTTCCACTCAAATACGAAATTGCACCGAATGCAAGCGGACCAAGAATAGTCGAAGTTTTGTCGAACAATCCATAGAAACCGAATAACTCTGCGCGTTTTTCTTCCGGCGCGAGCGACGACATTATGCTGCGCGATAATGCTTGTGTCGAACCGAGAAACATTCCCGCAATTCCTCCGATGACAAAAAAAATATTTTTCTCGTAAATAAAATACATTGCAATCGTTATGCCGAGCCACGCGATTAAGTTGAACGAAAGCGTTTGTTTCGTTCCAAACGAATCGGCGAGTTTTCCGAAGAGAAGAGCACCGAGAAGCGCAGTCAGTTGCACAAGGATAAAAAAATACGCAAGCTCTTCGATGGAAAATTGTAACGTTGATTGCGCATAAATTCCGGAAAAGAAAATAATCGTGTTCACGCCATCACTGTAAATGAAAAAAGAGAGGAGAAATTTTTTCAATTCGTTGAACTGCGAAATGTGTTGGAATGTTTCGCGAACCCGATGTATTCCAACAGAAAAAATATTTCCTGTTGTTTCTTGGGATACTTGTTTTCTTTCTTTCAAATACAACAATAGTGGAATGGAAAAAAGAAAAAAGATTATTGCTGAAGCAAGAAACGCTAAACGCGGCTCTTCTTTCAACGGCAACACGAGCAACACGGACATCAACGAGCCGGCATAACCGACTGCGTAACCGAGCGAAGAAATTTTGTTGAACTCTTTTTCTTCCGCAATTTCCGGAAGAAATGCATCGTAAAATCCCAAACACATTTGATAACCGATGTTTGCAATGATGAACACAACCATTGCATAGAGAATCATTCCTTCTTTCGCAAAATACAAAAGCGACGTCGCGATTACACAAAGAGCGGTGAAAAAAAGAAGAAATGATTTTTTGTTGGAATGAACATCTGCCGCCGCGCCAAAAATGGGATTGAGTATCGCGACCACCGACATTGAAATTGCAATCGCCAATGACCAATACCAATCGCCAATCGGTAAATCTTGCGCAACAATTTTTTTGAAATAGACCGCGAAAACAAACGCAACGACAATGACTGCAAACGATGAGTTGGCGAAATCGTACAACAGCCAACTGGCAAGACGTTTTCGTTGATTATTATCCGACATAAAAACGATTGCGAACGATTATGAAGAAAACGATGAATGCCGCAAACAAAGGAGATTGTTTGATTTCAAAAAACGCTAACGTTTATTCTGCAATATTGGTCTTCTGCGATTTTTTTTGCGTTGACACAGGTGTTTCGTTCAAAAGGCCTCTTCCGGATTTTTTCATCATACCGCTCGCTTTAAATTTTTCGTGCAACGTATCGAGTATTCCGTTGATGAATTTTCCGCTTTCACTGGTGGAATAATTTTTTGCTATTTCAATCATTTCATTGATAGAAACTTTCGGCGGAATTTCACGACAATAGAGCAGTTCGAATAATCCCATTCGCAATAAAATTTTATCAATAAGCGCAATGCGATGAAGTTCCCAGTGCTGCGTGTGTTCTTTCAACATCGCATCGAATTCTTCGCGGTGTTCCATCGCGCCGACAAGGAGTTTCCGCGCAAACGCAAAATCTTTTTCGCTGTTGGAAAATTCAAGAAGATGGTATTCAATCAGCGCAGAAAGTTGTTGTTCGGAAATTTCGAACGCGTACAACGCTTGCATAACACGCTCGCGAATGAGTCTGCGGTGTGATGTTCGCGGCGAAGAAGTTTTATTGTTTGTAAAAGATGGATGTTCCAGAAACGTACAGGAAAAATGTTTTGCAAGAAACAAAAAAAATTATGGAAGAATGTTATCGCGCTTCGAAAGTTGTTGGGTAAGCGTTCCGTGTCCATTGTGAAAAATTTTCAAATGTCCGATAGCGCGCAATCGTTCTTCGGCGAGTTGGCTTGACGCCTGATGAGTAAGAATATTGCTGGATTTCGCAATAAGAAAAATGCGTTTCAGCATATCATAAATTCGTTCCGCTTGTTTGAGCGCGCGGTCGCGTTGGTATCCTTCGAGTTCGTTGGCAACATTGATGAGACCTCCGGCATTGATGACATAATCGGGAGCGTAGAGAATGTTGCGTTCTTTCAGCATTGTTCCGTGAATATGTTCATCGGCGAGTTGATTATTGGCGCCACCGGCAATAATTTTGCATTTCAATCGCGGAATCGTTGCATCGTTGATAATCGCTCCTAAGGCGCACGGAGAAAATACTTCCGCTTCAACATCGTAGATTTTTTCGGTAGCGACAAATTCCGCATGAAATTTTTCGATAAGCGGCTTCGCTTTTTCTTGGTATATATCCGTAATAAATATCTTGGCGCCGTCTTTCGCAAGATGTTCGCAAAGATACGAAGCGACGGAACCCGCTCCCTGAATAATTACTCTTTTGTTCGCAAGCGAATCGCTTCCCGTTAACTCATTCAAACATGCTTTGATTCCAACATATACTCCGTATGCCGTTACAGGCGACGGGTCTCCGCTTCCTCCCAATGCACGGTCTATTCCGGTAACATATCGTGTTTCCATTCGTACGTATTCCATATCCTGAACGCTTGTTCCAACATCTTCCGCCGTGATATACCGTCCCGCAAGACCTTCCACAAATCTTCCGAATGAACGAAACAATGCTTCCGTTTTATCCGTGTTCGGATTACCGATGATGACGGCTTTTCCTCCGCCAAGATTGAGACCGGCAACGGCGGCTTTGTACGTCATTCCACGAGAAAGACGAAGCGCATCAATGATTGCTTCTTCCGAAGATTGGTACATCCACATACGCGAACCGCCAAGAGAAGGACCCAGCGTCGTGTTATGAATTGCAATGATTGCCGTTAATTGAGAAGTTTTATCGGAACAAAAAACAACTTGTTCGTGGTCTTTTTCGCGCAGGAGATTGAAAATATCCATTGAATAAATTTTTCAGTAATGAATGCTCATTTCTAATTTTGGTGAAAAAAGTACTGAAAAAAAACTGCAGAGAAAAGAATTTCCTTTCGCTGCTGGTTCTGTAAATGGTAAAATTGAAATGCATTATCGCAAGAAAAATTGTCATTCTTTCGCTTGTCAATCTCTTACAAACAGTTTATATTTTCCCCATCAAATTTTTCCGAACTTCAAAAATGAATAATACAACAACGCTCGACGAAATTTTACATTCTGTTTCGACAAACGGTTTTCACAACACTCTTTTTCCGGAATCACTCACGTTTAACGACATTTCTCTTGTTCCGCGCGTTGTTTCCAGCATTCAACATCGCGCAGAATGTTCCGCCGCAACAAATTTTCTTGGCGTTTCGCTTCAACTTCCGCTTATCGCCGCTCCAATGCCGGATGTCTGCGGAGGAAAAATGGCGGCTTCACTTGCGCAACTTGGAACGCTCGGTTTCATTCACCGATTTTCTACTATCGAAAAACAACTTGCTGATGTTTCGTTAACGGAAAAGCACAATACTATCGGTTGCGCTATCGGCGTTACGGGCGATTGGAAAGAACGATTTGAACACCTGTATCGCGCTGGCGTTCGATTGTTCTGTCTCGATATCGCAAACGGAGCAAATCACGTTGTTGCAAATGCAATCGCGTGGCTGCGTTCGCATACGAATAACGGAGAAATAAAAATTGTCGCTGGAAATGTTGCCGCCGCAGAAACATTTGTGTGGCTTGCAGAAGTTGGCGCTGATGCTATTCGCGTAGGAATCGGCAACGGTTCTATTTGCACCACTTCCATCGAAACCGGAATTGGACAAGGACAAGTTTCTGCAATCGTTGAATGTGTACGCGCGCGTGATGAAAAAAAACTTTCCACGTTCATCATCGCCGACGGCGGAATCAGAACTCCCGGCGATATGTGCAAAGCGCTTGCGCTTGGCGCAGATGCAACAATGCTTGGTTCTGCGCTCGCAGGAACGGAAGAATCACCAGGAGAAGTGATAAAATTTCGCGGACAACTGTACAAACGTTATGTTGGCGCGGCTTCGTTTGCAACGAAAATGTCGAATGATTACGTGGAAGGGGAAGAAACACTCGTTCCGTATAAAAGCAAAGTGGAAAAAACGATGAAACGATTTCTTGACGGCGTGCGTTCATCAATGGCGTATATGAATGCGCGAACATTGAGTGAGTTTCGACAATTCACTTCTTTTGTTCGTCTTACACAACATTCCTTCATTGAACGAACACCACATATATTGGGATAAACAAATTCTTCTATAACTTTTTTGAGAAATTTTTTCCGTCGGAAGAAAATTTTTCGTAATGAGCATCATCATTGTTTCAAAATTCTTTAAGAAGGGAATGGCACAGAAATTGCAAATCACTCAAGATACACTGGAAAACTATACGTGAAAATTTTGATACTCGTGTTTTTCATTACGACGATAAGCGTTTCGCAAAAGCATATCAATGCATCGCTGTTTACGTCGTATGGAAATTATTTTTATTCACAACATTCAAATTCTCGAAACTCAAAATCCTTGGGCTTCTATGGAACGTTCGTCAATGGATATACCAATTCTTTTTCGCTGGGAGCAGATGTTTTGACTCTTTCCGATAAACAACAACAAGAAAATTTTTTCTTACAACAACTCTTGGTAACGCGCGGCGCTTGGTGGTTCGGCGGAATGTGGAGCGCTTCATTACACGCTGCACTTCTTCACGAAAACGCTTACGCGTATCGCGACGCAGGATTTCTTGTTGCTGATTCGTTATATTCTTTCCCGGAGCGTAATATTTATTTCATCGGCGGCGGCGGAATGTTTCATTATTCACCAACGGCAATTTTTACACTCAACGGAACTGTTTCTTTTAACAATCGGGAATTGTTTTCGAAATTATTCACATTCAAATATTCTCTTGCGTTTCCCTCGGGAATAACGGAAATCTTTTCGGTTGATGTTTCCGCATTGCAATTATCGCCACTGCTTTTTTCCATCCGTAACCAAATAACATATTCGTACAAAAAATTTTTCTTCAATGGGAAAGTACTGTTCGGACGTCGCGTGTTTTTTTTCGATGAAGCATCACTCACGCTGTACAACCAGCGCGAACAGCAAACAGCGTCGTACGCATTCGGATGCGGATGGGTTTTGTCGCAATCGCTTGCCGCGCTTTCTTCCATTTCATTGGAAAAATTCGACGGATATTCTCTCGTGTATGTTTCTTTGGGAATGAAATACAATTCGGTTTTCCGGTAACAAAAATTTTTTTCAAAAAAAATAAAAATAGAATGAATACTTTAACACTACAAAAGATAATTCGGCGAAGTTTATTTCTGCTTGTTTTTTTCGGCGCCGTTTCTTTTTCGCAGCAAAAAAAATCATTGCTCACGCTTGAAATTACGTATGAATTTGATTCGGGAATTCCGAAAACATTAACAATTAGCGGAACTCCAGAACAAACTCCGCTTTGGCTTGGCGTTTCGTTGTATCCGTACAATGTGGTTGATTTGCTTGAATACGGAACCCACAAACAAATAGAAATCAAGAAAGCGCAATTCAAAGAAGCAATGGAACTTGGGAAAACTTTTTACAGCGGTTCGTTTGAAGTCGCGTTGTACGGAAAAAAAGTTGAGCGCGAAGATTGTTGGGAAAAAGGCGGATGCTATTGGTGCAAAAAAAACGGCTTTCATCTCGAAGAGCCGCTGGAATACAAAAGCGGGTATCTTTTCTGGAAATAATTTATCATTCACTCGATTCGTTTCGTTTACTGATTATCTTGTTACAAAAAAACAACGAACGAAACAACTAACGAAATAAAACTATGACCTCACGAAATTTATCCGAAGAAATGACTCTCACGGGCAACGGTTTTCTCTTTGACCACGTTACCGGATTGACATACACATTAAATACTTCCGGCGGTTTCATTTTCCAAAAAATACTGGACGGAAAAAACCCGAATGAAATTATTGCCGCGTTGACAACTGCGTTCGATGTTGAAGATTCAACTGCGCGAAACGATTTTGAGGAGTTTTTTGAACTTGCTCGTGTGTACGGAATCTTGTAGCATTTTAGATTTTATATTGCAGATTTTAGATTGTAGAAAATTCGTTCAACTTCTTTTCTTCATCAGAATTAAAATAATACTACACAACTACTTTAGTGAAACTTCTACTCATCATAATTTCAATCATCACAATATTTTCAAGTGAATATACTTTTTCCCAACAGCGATTCAATTCTGTTTGGCATACTACACCGTGGGATTCGGGAGGAATTGCGCCCAACAGTGTCGTGTGGTCATTGCATAATGAACAACTTGATCTCGATAACGATGGGAAAAAAGAATTTCTGTGTGTTTCATCGTGGAGCGATACGTTTTACAATGCAGTGTATTTATACGAAAACAACGGCAATAATTCGTTTCAAATCGTTTGGTGGTATCGTTTCTACGGATACTCGAATGATTATAGCAATGTCGCTGTTTCCGATTTGGATAATGATGGAAAAAAAGAAATTCTTTGCCTCGTTGACCCGCTGGATTCCACGTATCACGGATTGTATGTGTTCGAATGGGATGGAACAGATAATGGATTTCCAACGCTTCCAACAACAACGTGGAATTTTAATTTGCGTTTTGCATTCGATGAAGGAGGAGCAATTATTGCCGGCGATTTCGATAATGATAATCGCGAAGAAATTGCTGTGCTGTTTCAAGAATCATACACATATCTAAAAACTCGATTGATGATTTTTTCTCTCGATTCCAATTCAACATTTGCAAATCCCGTTTGGAATATTGAAATGAACGACACAACAACATTTTATTATTCGGGTTACGCGCTTGCCGCAACAGATTTGGACAGAGATGGAAAGAAAGAAATTATTGCAAGCGGATGGGATTCAACATTTCATTTGGCAATTTTTGAGAACACGGGCGTTGCAAATACGTATACTCGCGCTGCAAATATTTGGAACATGACTTCGTATGCGGATTTCTCCAACGGAGGTTTTGTCGAAGCAAATTTCGATAACGACGCGACGAATGAATTATACATTTCTACCGCGGCGGGAAATATTTTTATTGTTACCAACAACGGAAACGTGCATGCAATAACGAATGCAAATGTTTTTTCTTTTGCGTCGTTTCTTGATGGAAAAGGATTGATTGGCATCGCCAAAGGAAATGCCGATGGAAATTCCTTCGAAAATTTATACGTTGCAGGAAGTTATCACGAAAATATTTTGGATTTTGAATATCGCGGCGGCGATGTAAAAAATATTTCCAGTTATGTGAAAACCATTGCGATTCAGGACGACACAACCGACGACCACACGCCAAACTCCGACCAAGGATATTTGCGACCGAGTAAAATTGTAACCGGCGATTTTGATAGTGATGGAATCGGCGATATGATAATTTCTTCCTCAAGTTTTGCAAGCGACAAACCGATGCTCACGTTTGCGGAATTCAACGGCGAAAATTCCGTGCAAGAAAATTTTTCTCCGAAAACAATTCCCCTGTTTCAAAATTATCCAAACCCATTCAATCCGAAAACAGTTATTCGTTATCAGTTAATAGTTAATAGTGTTGTTACGCTGAACGTTTTTGATATTGCAGGAAAAGAAGTGGCAACACTTCTTCATAACAAAGAAATTGAACGCGGCATTCACGAAATCGAATTTGATGCAAACAATCTTCCTTCGGGAATGTATTTTGCGAAATTATCTGTTGGCAAATTTTCTCAAACGAAGAAGATGATTTTCTTGAAGTAAACACTCATATCACAAATCCCACAACTCAAATCGCTCATGATACACAACATTGCCATCACCGGCTTAAACGCAACCGATAATCCCGCGCCGGGAATTCCGATTACGCGCTGTTTGCGAAAAGATAATTGGAAAGGAAAAATTATCGGCTTGGCGTATGATGCATTTGATACGGGAATTTACGACGAAGCGCTCCTTGATGAAGTGTATCTTATTCCATATCCTAATGAAGGAGAACTCGCATTATTGCACCGCTTGAAAGAAATTCACGCGCGCACACGCATTGATATGTTTCTTCCCACGCTCGATTCGGAATTGTTCAACGCCAATCGTCTCGTTCACGAGTTAAAGGACATCGGCATCAAAACATTTCTTCCTTCCGAAGAACAAGTACGCATGCGTTCCAAAGCGTTGCTTTCAGAATTTTGTATGAAACATCATATTCGCGTTCCGAAAACTGTTGTAATGAATGATATGCGAATGATTTCCGACGCAACAAAAAAAGTAGGATTACCAATTGTTATCAAAGGAGTTTTTTATGAAGCGTACGTTTGTCATTCGTTAGAAGAAGCGCACATTTATTTTGGAAAGTTGAACGCGAAATGGGGGTTGCCGATTATTGCGCAGGAATATTTGCCCGGCGAAGAATACGATGTTGCGTGCGTCGGCGATGGAAAAGGAAATCTCGTGGGCGCAGTGCCAATGCGAAAATTACGTTTGACGGAAAAAGGAAAAGCGTGGGCGGGCGTTACTATTAAAGACAAAAAACTTTTTGAACAAGCGGAAAAAATTATTGATGCATTACAATGGCGCGGACCGTGCGAAGTGGAAATGCTCAAAGACCAAAAAACGAATGAATATATTTTAGTGGAAATCAATCCGCGTTTTCCGTCGTGGATTTATCTTTCTGCCGGCGCCGGTGTAAATTTACCGCTTGCTGTTGTTCATCTTGCGCTTGGTGAAAAAGTAAAAAAACTTCCCGCACCGCAACCGGGATTTACCTTTGTCCGCCACGCAACCGATTTAGTTTGCCCGATGAATTACCTCGAAAGTTTAACGACAAAAGGCGAATTGATTTTTGAGAAGAAATCTCTTCAATAAAAAATCTCAACTACTTATAATCTCACATACTCAACTACTTAATCAATGCAAAAACAATTTTACGAAAAACCTATAATCATTCGCCACACGGTTGGATTGGCAAATAAATTCGGACGCGCGCCAAGTGCAGTTCCGTTTCCGAGAATTGATGGCGTTCCGATACGTTCGCTGATTCAAAAATACGGTTCACCGTTGTTCGTTACTTCGGAACAAACATTGCGAAGAAAATATCGTGATTTGAAACGCGCGTTTTCGCTACGTTATCCAAAAGTGCAAATTTCCTATTCGTATAAAACAAATTATCTCTCCGCTATTTGCGCAGTGTTGCAAGATGAAGGAGCGTTTGCTGAAGTCGTTTCCGGTTTTGAGTATGAAATTGCAAGAGCGTTGAACGTAAACGGCGAGAATATTATTTTCAACGGTCCGCACAAAACGAAAGAAGAACTCAAACGCGCTGTTTCGGAAAATGCAATCATCAACATTGATAACTACGACGAAATTTACGCGCTCGAAGAAATTGCAAAAGAGATGAACACAACAATTCCCGTCGGCATTCGTCTCAATATGGAAATCGGCGCAATGCATTGGGATAGATTCGGTTTTAATTACGAAAGCGCGCAAGCATTTGAAGCGGTGAAACGCATTCAATCCGGCGGACTTTTGAAATTACGCGGATTGCATTGTCACGCAGGAACATACAATGACAATGTGGAAATTTATCGCACGATGGCGGAAAAGTTTGTGCAGTTTTACCAAATCATCAAAGAAGCGTTTACAATCAAATTAGAGTATTGGGATATCGGCGGCGGTTTCGCTTCGATAAACACGCTTCATTCTGCATATTTGCCAGGAAGTCAAACGTGTCCTTCGTTCGACCAATATGCAGAAGCGATTTGTCCCGTGTTAATGCGCGGACCATTTTCGGGAAATGATATTCCGACCTTGATGATGGAACCCGGACGCGCTCTTGTTGACGAAGCCATGCATTTGGTTACATCGGTGATTTCACAAAAACGTTTTACAAGCGGAGGAAAAGCGTACAACGTTGATGCCGGCGTGAATTTACTTTTTTCTTCGTGGTGGTATCGCTATGAAATGCAGCCGATTCAAGATAACGGCGCAACAATAGAAGATGTCAGCGTTTATGGTCCGCTCTGTATGCAAATTGATTGTGTTCGTCAATCGGTTGGTTTGCCGCCAATGCGAAAAGGCGATGCGTTGATTATCAAAAATGTCGGCGCGTATAATTTTTCTCAAAGTATGCAATTCATTCAACCGCGACCGGCGATTGTTATGATTTCACAAAACGGCGATATACATTTGATTCGCGGAAATGAAACAACGGAATATTTGAAACAATTGGAAAGCGTTCCCGAACATTTGAAGAAATAATTTCGTTGCGTTTCATCTTTTGATAAACTTTTTTTCAATACTTCTCCACTCTTACGCCGCATTAGTTTTTTCCGATAAAAACAAAAGCGGAGTTCTTGTTCTCCTTGCAACATTCTACGACCCGCTTGTCGGATTCTTTGGTTTGCTTGGAAATGTACTTGCGAATATAACAGCAACAATTTTACACGTTGATAAAAATTATGTCAATGCGGGAATTTTCGGTGTGAACGGAATTCTTGTCGGACTTGGCGTTGGTTTGTATGCTGGATGTTCTTTCGAATCCTTTGCATTGCTTGTTCTTACTTCGCTGCTTTCGGTGGGAGTTTCTCTCGTTCTTCTCGATGCAATTACGCGAAAACACCAACTGCCGATTATGAGCTTTCCGTTCGTCGTGAGTTTTTGGCTGATGTTGCTTGCGTTGCAAAAATTTTCTTCTGCTGTTCCACACTCAGTAATTACGCCAATTCCGTTTCTTGAAAATATTGATTTGTTTTTCGCACATCGCACATCGCACATTGCAAATCTTTTCCGCGCATTCGGTTCGCTCATTTTTATGCCTTCGGTATTTACTGGATTATGTATCGTCGCTGCAATTCTTTCATCAAGCAGAATTTCGTTTGTGTTCGGAATTCTTGGCGCCATCGTTGGCGTACTTGTTAGCAATGCTGTTGGAGAAATTTCTTCCACTCATCCGTTTGGTTTGAATGAAATTCTCGTCGCAATTGCTCTCGGAGGATTTTTTCTCGCGCCGAATCTTTCAGGAATTATCTACACGATTTTCGGAGTTGCGGTGTGTGTTCTCATCAATAACGGAATGGAAATTTTTCTCAAACCGTTTGAACTCCATTCGCTCGTCTTTCCGTTCAATCTTACCGCGCTCTTTTTGTTGTATCCGTTGCAAAGTAAAATTCTGTACGCTCATACAGCAGGATTGATTCCGATTCCGTTTGCGCATTTATCTACGCCGGAAGCGCACTGGAAATGGTATCAGGAAAAATATGGACGTAAAGGAAAAATCAATTACTCGCTTCCGTTTTATGGTGCGTGGTATGTTTCGCAAGGACCGAACGGAAAATACACGCACAAAGGAACGCAAGCAAACGCATACGATTTTGTCGTTGTTGATGCGGAAGGAAAGCAGTTTTCCGGATTGGGAATTAAGTTGGAAGAATATTATTGTTACAATTTGCCCGTGCTTTCTCCCGCCGATGGAAAAGTTCTCGCTGTCGAAAATTCCGTTGCCGATAATTCGCCGGGAGTGAGGAACGAAAAAAATAATTGGGGAAATTACGTTATCATCGAACACGCAGAAGGAGAATACACGGAAATTTCCCACTTCAAATGCGGTTCGATTATTGTAAATGTTGGCGATGGTGTTACGTGCGGACAACAACTCGGCTTGTGTGGAAATTCCGGTTACTCACCGCTTCCGCATATTCATATTCAGCGGCAGAAAGGAAGTTTTGTTGCCAGCGAAAGTCTTCCGCTCAAATTTTCCAACTACGAAATTGCTCTCGAAGGAAAAAAACAAATTATCGTAAAAGGAATGTTAGCAGAAGGATTGCTTGTGAAAAACTGCGAGTAGGTTTGCATATATGTCATTTCCATCGTTTTATATCTTTACCAATTCTTCCCTTTTTGCTCCGGTCGAAACATACTGAATCGGAACATTTGTTTTTTCCGAAATAAATTTTAAAATCAAATTCAAATGCGGAGGAAGTTCTTCGTTCGCAACAACTCCTGCGGTTGAACATTTCCATCCTGAAAAACTTTGGAAACGCGGCGTTGCTTCACGAAGATATTCATCATTCCCCGGAAGAAACGGAATTTCCGTGTTGGTTTTATCAGAAAAAAACGCATCGCAAATTTTTATTTCTTCAAGCGTATCGAGAACATCAACTTTGGTAATTGCGTACGATGTAATGTTATTCACTCTTGAAACAAGATTCAGCGAAGGAATATCGAGCCATCCGCAACGTCGCGCGCGCCCCGTTGTTGCACCAAATTCTTTTCCTCTTCCTTGAATTAAATTTTTCAATGTTTCATCTTGAAATTCGGTGGGAAATGCTCCGCTGCCAACACGCGTATTATATAATTTCGTAACGCCGATTATTTCTTCCATATCGCTGAACGATATTCCCAAATCCAGCAATGCGCCGTGAATACACGCAAGCGACGACGAAACAAACGGTCGCGTTCCAAAATATGCATCGAGTAACGCTCCTTGCGCGCCTTCAAGCAATAATTTTTTCCCTTCGCGCAAACGTTTCCAAAGAAACAAATAAGAATCTTGCACAAATGGCGCGAGAGCATCCTGAAGCGAGAAAATTTTTTCTTCCAATTCGTTCACGGGAATTTCTTCTTCGCTGAATTCTCTTGCAATCGCATTGAATATCCGCAACTCATTGTTCAATTTTTCTCGGAACGAATTTTTTTGCGTGATTTCGCCGAGCGAAATTCCGGCGCGCGAAATCAAATCCGCATACGCAGGTCCAATTCCTTTTCCGGTTGTTCCCACTTTTCCGCCGCCGCGCAGAGTTTCCCGCAAGTTATCTATTCGCTTGTGATGCGGAAGAACAACTTGCGCTTCGTGCGATATCTTCAGATTTCTCGAAGAAATTTCTATGCCATCATTCCTGAGTTGCTGAATTTCATCTGCAATATCGAACAAATCCACAACGCATTTTCTTCCGATGATATTCGTAACCGGCAAAGAAAAAATCCCTGCGGGAATATGATGAAGTTTAAACGTTTTTTCGCCAAGAACAATGGTATGTCCCGCATTTCCTCCGCCGTTGAACCGCATAACAATGTCAAACTCGTGCGCAAGCGCGTCAACAATTTTTCCTTTGCCTTCGTCGCCCCAACTTAAACCGAGAACTGCTGAAATATTTTTGGGATGTTTCATATTGAACGATGAAAATGAAATGCTACAAGATTTTTTTCTTGCTGATACATAAAAAAACCTTCGGAGATTTGCACCGAAGGTTTTTCAAAAAATTATGGTGTAAAAGAACGGAAAAAGGAAAACGAGTACCAAAAATATTCACGCGCAACGTTTTAAAATAAAAAACGCCCGATGATGATATCGAGCGTTCAACGCGCAAATCCCGATTATTTCTTCGCGCCGAGAATTGCATCCTTTGCGGCTTTAGCAACGCGGAATTTGACAACTTTCTTAGCGGGAATTTTTATCGCTTCACCGGTTGCGGGATTGCGTCCCATTCGTGCTTTTCGATTGACCAGCACGAGTTTTCCTAATCCCGGAATCGTGAACGAATTTTTTGCTTCTTTGTAAGCGAGTCTTACTAATTCATCAAGAAATGTTCCTGCGACTTTTTTGGTTGTCGTGGTTTTATCCGCGATATGAGTTACGATTTGGCTTTTTGTTTTTGCCATAAGGTTTTCCTTATTAAATTGTGAAAGATATAATGATTATGCGGGCAAAACATACAAAATAAATTCATACAGCGAAAGAACCATTGATTTTATTGAGGTTTTTTAATCTCTCAACTTTTTTCCCCTTCTGAAATGTATCTGTTCTTTTTTCCAAACAAGTTTCGTATAATGAAACTCATTTTTTTTGAAAACATACGTTTTAGTGTTTTAATTTTTTTTTTTCATCGTTTATGTTTCTTTGTCATTAAACTTATGCATAGTTTTTGTATTTCGTACTTGCGCAATTTTATCTTGCCGCTCGTATGCTCAACGAGTTTACTCTTTTCACAAACAACGCCCGCGGAAGGTCTCAGGCAACACACGCCGCGTGTTCATGCAATCATCAACGCGCGTATCATTCCTTCTCCGGGAAAAATCATTGAGAAAGGAACGATAATTCTTCGCGACGGAATCATTGAAAATGTCGGCATAAATATTGCTGCTCCTTCTGATGCGCGCGAATGGGACTTCAACGGCAAAACAATTTACGCCGGATTGATTGAATCGTATTCCGATTATGGAATGTCGAAACAAGAACAAACACGAAGCAGTGAAAGCGCGCCGAGAAGGTCTCCGCCGCTTCAACCGTCTTCCGAACAACGCGGCGCAAATTATTGGAACGATAAAATTCTTCCTCAAGTATCTGCTTCGGAAAATTTTTCTGCCGATGCAAAAACAGCAGAACAATTACGCAAACTTGGTTTTACTACTGCGCTTGTTGTTCCGCAAAAAGGAACGATCAAAGGAACAAGCGCATTGATGAACCTTGGTGACGGAAAAGCAAATGATGTTCTGATAAAAAGCGATGTTGCAATGCACGCGACTCTCGATGTAGATTTTTTTAGCGATGGATATCCGAATTCGCTGATGGGTGCAATTGCATTGTTTCGACAAACATTATACGACGCAATTTGGTACAAAAAAGCAACAGAAGCGTACAAAAAATATCCTGCGCTTCCGCGACCGGAATCGAACGATGCTCTTGTTTCGTTGCAAGAAATACTTTCGCAAAAGCAACCGCTTCTCGTAGAATGTTCTGACGAGCTGAATGCAATGCGTGCAAAAAAAATTGCTGACGAATTTAAACTTAATGTAATTCTTCGCGGCAATGGTTACGAATATCGCCATCTTGATGCGATGAAAAATTTGAAAACACCAATTATTCTTCCCGTCAATTTTCCGAAAGCGCCAAACGTCGAAACCCCCGAAGATGCTGTGAATGTTGAATTCACGGAACTATTGCATTGGGATAACGCTCCCGAAAATCCCAAACGATTGAATGATGCGGGAGTTCAATTTGCATTTACTGCTGCATTGTTGAAAGACAACGACGCTTTTTGGAAAAATATTCGGAGCGCTGTTGAACGCGGACTTTCGAAAGAGGTTGCTCTTGCCGCGCTCACAACTACTCCCGCAACCATATTCGGCGTTGATGACAAACTCGGCACGATTGAAAAAGGAAAAATTGCAAATATTCTTGTAACCGACGGAGATATTTTTTCTGAGAAAACAAAAATTCTCGATGTGTGGATTGATGGAAATCGTTACGAAATAACATCGCTTCCTTTGCTTGACGCTCGCGGAACGTGGGAAATACAAGCATGGGCAAAGGTGCATACATTGTTCATCAAAGGAGAAGCGGAAGCGATGAATGGTTCTATTGTTCCAGGGAAAAAAAATTCTGATTCGACAGGAGGAACAAAACTTTCAACTATTGCTCTATGGCAAAATTTGCTTTCGTTTTCTTTCAGCGGTGATTCGATGGGACAACAAGGAATTATCCGAATGAGCGGAACGGTTTTGAATAACGAAATTTTGGGAACCGGTGAATTGAGCAACGGAAAAATTTTTTCGTGGAAAGCGAACCGTGTTCAAGCATTCACTCAGGAATTTGATTCTTCCAAACAGAAAAAAACTGAACTGTCGTTGTTTTCGGTATCACAACCTCCAGTTGCTTTCGGTAAAGAAAAACTTCCAGAACAACCTGAATACGTTTTTATCAACGACGCAACAATTTGGGTGTGCAATGAGCAAGGAACAATCCTTGAAAACGGCGATATGCTCATTCGCAAAGGCAAAATTGAAAACGTCGGAACCAATCTTTCCGTTCCGAACAACGCCGTTGTTATTGAGGGGAACGGAAAACACGTAACGCCGGGAATTATTGACGCACATTCGCATGCAGCTGCAAGCGGAAACGTGAACGAAGGAACGCAGGCAATTTCTGCAGAAGTGCGCGTAGAAGACGTGATTGATTGTGATGATATTTCTATCTATCGTCAACTTGCTGGCGGAACAACAACGATAAATATTTTACACGGTTCTGCAAATCCGATTGGCGGACAAAATCAAGTCATCAAACTTCGCTGGGGAATGTTGCCGGAGGAATTGAAATTGGAAGATGCAATTCCTGGAATAAAATTTGCTCTCGGTGAAAACCCGAAACAAAGCAATTGGGGAGATAATTTTACGACGCGCTATCCGCAAACGCGCATGGGCGTTGAACAAATTATCCGCGAGGAATTTATCGCCGCGCGCGATTACGAAAAACAATGGAAAGAATATACGGAGGGAAAAACACTTCCTCCGAGAAAAGATTTGGAACTCGATGCTGTGCTGGAAATTCTCAACGGAAAACGCATCGTGCATTGTCATTCGTATCGGCAAGATGAAATCCTTGCGATGATACGAACAGCAGAAGAATTTGGTTTTCACATCGGCGTATTTCAGCACGTGCTCGAAGGATATAAAGTTGCTGATGCGATTGCCAAACACGGAGCAGGCGCGTCGACGTTTACCGATTGGTGGGCGTATAAATTTGAAGTGTACGACGCAATTCCGTACAACGGCGCAATGATGCATAATGAAGGCGTTGTTGTTTCGTTCAATTCTGACAGCGATGAACTTGCGCGGCGTTTGCATACCGAAGCCGCCAAAGCCGTGAAGTACGGAAATCTTTCAGAAGCGGATGCATGGAAACTTGTTACGCTAAACCCTGCAAAGCAATTGAACATTGAACACCGCGTCGGTTCACTTGAAGAAAAGAAAGATGCTGATTTTGTTGTGTGGAATGGCAATCCGCTTTCGATGTACACGATGTGCGAACAAACATGGATTGACGGAAAGAAATTTTTTGACCGCGAAGAAGACCGAACGATGAATGCAAAAATACAGGAAATGCGCGCCGCATTCGTTCAAAAAATTTTGACACAGAAAAAAGGCGACGGCGGCGGAAATGAAATGAAAAAGAAATCGCGCGGTGATTCCGAAGATATGTTTGACCATTCCAATTAATCGTGAAAAGATTACGAATATGAATTACCAAAATCTTGAATTACGAATTACAAATCGCAAATTACAAATGAACGTCATTAGTCATTGCTCCTTGGTCATCAGTTTATTCTCTCTGCTCGTTGCTTTCTACTCTCCGCTCGTTGCTTCCGACCAAACTCCAGGAAAGAAGCAAGAAAAACCGATTGCGCTTATCGGAGGAACCATTCACACGGTTTCAGGAAAAGTTATTCACAATGGAATTCTTGCGTTCAGCAACGGAAAAATTGAAATCGTCAGTGATGCAACGCCGCTTCCACCAAAGTACGAACGCATTGATATTACAGGAAAAAATGTTTATCCCGGAATGTTCAACGCCGGAACAACGCTTGGTATGATAGAAATCGGCGCCGTGCGTGCAACTCGCGACGTGAACGAAGTCGGAAGAATGAATCCGAACGTACGCGCAGAAATTACACTCAATCCCGATAACGAACAAATCCCGGTAACGCGCGCAAACGGAATCACAACGTCGCTGATTTTTCCTGGCGGCGGAATTATTTCCGGCCTTGCAGCAATTATTCACTTAGATGGATGGACATACGAAGAAATGACAATGAAATCGCGCACCGCTCTTGTTCTCAACTGGCCTTCGATGCGAATGAGTTCATCGCGCTTTGAACGACGCACGGAAGAAGAACAGAAAAAAGAACGCGAAAAAATTTTAAAAGAAATCCGCGAAACGTTCAATGATGCAAAAGCATATTGGATTGCAAAGAATGCGAACAAAATTTCCAAACGCGATGTGCGATGGGAAGCGATGGTTCCGGTTTTAGAAAAGAAAACTCCGATTCTTATTACTGCAGATGAAATGCTTCAAATTGAAGCGGCGGTTGCGTTCGCAATGGAAATGAACCTGCAAATGATTCTTTATGGCGGAACGGATGCGTGGCGTGTTGCTGAGTTGCTGAAACAACATGCTGTTCCGGTAATTTTAAACGGAACGCAAAATCTTCCAACGCGAAACTGGGATGCGTACGATGAACCGTACGTTCTTCCTAAAAAACTTGCTGATGCAGGAGTAAAATATTGTATCGCAGTGAATGAAGTCGGAAACGGCGACGACAGAAATCTTCCATACAACGCATCGCAAGCGGTTGCGTACGGACTTTCGAAAGAAGAAGCATTGAAAGCAATTACATTGTATCCCGCACAAATTTTCGGTGTAGAAAATCGTATCGGTTCGCTTGAAGTGGGAAACGATGCAACGCTCATTGTAACCAACGGCGACGTTCTCGACATTCGCTCCAACGTAGAAATGGAATTTATCGAAGGAAAAAAAGTTGATTTATCGAGTCGTCATACAATGTTGTGGGAAAAGTATAAAAAGAAATACGGGAAGAAATAAAAAAGTAGTTGAGTAATTAAGTAGTTAAGTATTTGAGACGGCGATTCAAGGATTTGATTCGCCGTTTTTTTCTTTTAAATACTTTCTGAAATTTGAGTATTTTTTCGCCGATTTATGTTGAACGAACTGCACATCAAAAACTTTGCGCTTATCGAAGAACTTTCCATCGTGTTTGAACGCGGTTTGAATATTATTACGGGAGAAACCGGCGCGGGAAAATCAATTCTCATTGATGCGTTGAGTTTGGCAATTGGCGAACGTGCAAATTCGGAAATGATTCGTAGCGGAAGCGAAAAAGCAATTGTCGAAGCCAATTTTGAAATTAGGAATTACGAATTAGGAATTACGAATTTAAAAAATATTTTCGTAGAGAGCGAAATTGAATTATCAAATGAAATTATATTGCGGAGAGAAATTTCTGCTAAAGGTTCTAGCAGATGTTTCGTGAACGATGCGCAAGTTTCCGTTTCCGCGTTGAAAGCGATTGGCGATGAACTTGTGGATTTACACGGACAACACGAACATCAATCGTTGTTACGAAAAGAAAAACACCGCGAGTTTCTTGACCAGTTTGCAAACATTGAAAATGAGTTGCAGAAATATTCCGAAACGTTTTTCAGCGCAAGAAAAATTTTGACCGAGAAAAAATTGTTGGAAGAACGTGAAGCGCAACTCAAAGAAAAATTGTCGTTGTATCAGTTTCAACTTGCAGAAATTGAAAAAGTAAATCCGCAACTTGGTGAAGATGAATTGTTGGAAAAAGAAATCCGCAAAATGCAAAATGCAGAAAAAATTTTTGAACTCACGACTTCGCTTTACGAAATTTTATACGATAATGAGAATGCAATTTCCGTTCAACTTAAACTTGCGCAAAAAAAACTTGATGAATTGTTGAAACTCGATGAATCGTTTTCCGAAATAGCGAAAGAAATTTCTTCTGCCGTTGCAAATGTTGATGAAAGCGCAAATGCTATTCAGCGTTATCGCAACGGATTAGAATTTGATGAAAAGAAAATTGACGAAATGCGAATTCGAGCGGGAGAAATTTCGTTATTGAAGAAAAAATTTGGTGGAAGTCTGGAAACCGTTCTTACAAAACGAAATGAACTTGAACAAGAAATTTCTCTCGTGGAAAATTTTGAACAACAAATTCAGAAACTTACAAACGAATTTGAAATCGCAAGAAGTGAATGTGAAAAACGAGCGAAACAAATTTCTGAAAAAAGAATTTCCGCTTCAAAAAAATTAAATAAATCAATCGAATCATCGCTGAATGAATTGGGAATTGTGAATGGTGTATTTGAAACAAAATTTTTTCAAAAAGAAATTGCAAACGATAATGAATTATATGCAACCATCGGAAAGAAACGTGTTGTGTTATCTTCGTACGGATTTGATGAAATAGAATTTTTCGTTTCGACAAACAAAGGCGAAGAACCAAAACCATTGATTGATGTTGCAAGCGGCGGAGAAATTTCGCGCATAATGCTTTCGTTGAAATCTTCGCTCGCAAAAGCGGATACTACGCCTGTGTTGATATTTGACGAAATTGATGTTGGCGTGAGCGGAAGAATTGCGCAAGCGGTGGGAAAAAATATGCAATTGCTTTCTGAACATCACCAAGTAATTTCGATAACGCATTTACCGCAAATTGCCGGATTTGCAAACGCGCATTTTGTTGTTGAGAAAATTGAAAATGGAAAACGCACCGCAACTTCGATTCGCAAACTCAATGAAAAAGAACGCGTCGTGGAAATTGCGAAACTAATGAGCGGAGAAAAAGTTACCGATGCCGCACTCAAAAGCGCGAAGGAATTGATGAAAGTGTAAACAATGCCGAATCTTTACGTTATTGCCGGACCGAACGGTGCGGGAAAAACTACGGTTGCGTTAAAACTTCTTCCCGAATTTCTGAACTGCAATGAATTTGTCAATGCGGATTTTATTGCGAAAGGGCTTTCCGCTTTCAACACGGAATCGGTTGCGATTGCGGCAGGAAGATTGATGTTGCAACGATTGAGAGAACTGAAAGCGCAGAAGAAAGATTTTGCATTTGAAACGACGCTTTCTTCAAAAACATTTGTCCCTTTTTTGAAAGAGTGTAAAGAAATCGATTACGAAATAACGCTCATATATATTTGGCTCGAAAGCGCAGAACTCGCGATTGAACGTATTCGCAATCGTGTTCGCGATGGTGGACATTTTATTCCCGATGATGTTGTGCGAAGACGATATGAGCGAAGTATTCAGAATTTTGTGAATTTGTATTTGCCAATAGTTGATAAATGGAAAATTTATGATAACACATTTAATAGAATGCACGTTGTTGCTATCAAGGAAAACTCTGAACTCATAAACATTTTACAATCAAGACAAATGAAAAAAATTATGTCGTATAAAGTTGAAGAACCAAAATCTGAATATGTAGCAGATAGAATAGATATTGGTGTAAAAACTGCAATCGCCGAAGAACTTGAGCGCAGACGAAAACTCGGATTACCAATCGTGTTCGGCAAAGATGGAAAAATAATTACGATGATTGGTGATACGATTGTGGAAGAACGAGAGTACCAAAGAGAAATAAAAATGAACATTTAAATCTCACGCAGAGCCGCGAAGAAGCAAAGAAAATTATTGCGACTTTGCGTCTTGGCGAGAAAAAAATATTTGAAGATATGCCACTAATACTCTACAACACTCTCACACGCCGCAAAGAAGAATTTCAACCGCTCATCGAAAATTTTGTTCGAATGTACGTTTGCGGTCCTACTGTTTACGGACATTCGCATATCGGTCACGGAAAAAGTTACGTTTCGTTCGATGTTATTGTTCGCTACTTGCGTTACATCGGATACAAAGTTTTGTATGTGCAGAACATCACCGACGTAGGGCATTTACTTGGCGAAACAAACGAAGGCGAAGACCGTCTCATCAAACAAAGTAAAGTCGAACACAAACATCCGATGCAGATAGCAGAAGAATACACCAAATCATATTTTGAAGATATGGATGCGCTCAATGTTCTTCGTCCCGATATTTCGCCGCGCGCAACGGGACACATCATCGAACAAATTGAACTCACGCAAACGCTTATTCAAAAAGGATTTGCGTATGAAGTCAACGGCTCAGTCTATTTCGATGTTTCAAATTTTAAAGACTACGGCAAACTTTCGAATCGAACAATAGAAGAATCGGAAACCGGAACACGCGTTGAAACACGAAGCGAAAAAAAATCTCCGAACGATTTTGCGTTGTGGAAAAAAGCCGAACCCGAACACATTTTGCAATGGAGTTCACCGTGGGGAAAAGGATTTCCCGGCTGGCATATCGAGTGTTCCGCAATGTCTATGAAATATCTTGGCGAAACATTCGATATTCACGGCGGCGGAATGGATAATCAATTTCCGCACCACGAATGTGAAATTGCACAAAGTGAATGTGCAAACGAGAAACCATTCGTGAAATATTTTTTGCATAATAATCTCGTAACGGTCAACGGGCAAAAGATGAGTAAATCGCTTGGCAATTTTACAACGCTGAAATATTTATTCAAGAAATTTTCTCCGCTCGTGATTCGTTTTTTTATCTTGCAAAGTCACTATCGCAGCACGCTCGATTTTTCGGAAGAAGCGATTCTGTCTGCGTCGAAAGGATATGAGAAGTTGTTGAATGTGGTGAAGAATATCAGAGAGAAATCAGTAGTCAGTAGTCAGAATTCATCTAATGATAAATTGCAAATTGCAAATTACAAATTGCAATTTGTTGAGGCGATGAATGATGATTTCAACACACCGCAAGCGATTGCGATGTTATTTGATTTTAGTAAAGAAGTGAACACGTTACTCTCAAGCGGAAATTTTTCTCAAGAACAATTACGAGAGATTGATAATTTCTTTTCTGAAGTTGGCGGAAATGTTTTAGGAATTATTCCGAATGAATTTGAAACGAAATCAAATGCCACATCAGAAAATGATTTGATGAATCTTATTCTCGACATTCGCAAAGAAATCCGCGAACAAAAACTCTGGAAGCTTTCCGACAACATCCGCGACAAACTCAACGCACTCAGCATCGTCATCGAAGACATGAAAGAAGGAACGGTATGGAAAAAGAAAATGAAGTGAAATTTCTTTTGATTTTTATGCAATCGAAAAGTATATTGTGCGCAACTTTTTGAAAGTAATGCAACGATTTTTTTTGTTCCTCTCTTTTTCCGAATGTGAGTAATGAATGTATTGAATAAGTTCATTCTCGCATCACTTCACATTGCTCCCAAGCCGCTCGTTTGGCTTGTCGCGAGGCGTTACATTGCAGGAAAAACATTGAACGATGTTACGCGTGTTGTTCGCGAACTCAATCAACAAAAAATAATGGCGACGATTGATGTATTAGGCGAAGATATTACTCACGCAAACGAAGCCAGAGATTTCCGAAAGCAGTGTATTGAAGTTTTGAACACCATTCACACCACACATATTGATGCAAATCTTTCTTTGAAACCGACGCAACTGGGCTTAAAACTTGATAAACAACTGTGCGAAGAAAATCTTCGCGCAATTCTTTCTGTTGCCGCAACGTTGGGATATTTTACGCGATTGGATATGGAAGACCACACGTGCACCGATGCTACGCTGGAAATTTTCAGAAATGTTCGCAAAGATTTTTCAAATGTCGGCGTTGTGATACAGGCATATTTGCGCCGAAGTGAAGATGATATTCGTCAGTTGATTGCGGAAAAAGCGAATGTTCGTTTATGCAAGGGAATTTATATTGAGCCGGAAACAATCGCTTTCAAAGGAAGAAAAGAAATTCAGGATAACTACATCAAACTGTTGGAGATGATGCTTTCGACGAAAACATATGCTGGCATTGCAACCCACGATTATGTTTTGCTTGATGCGGCACATTCACTTATCCAAAAATATAATTTACAAAAGAATGAATACGAATTTCAAATGCTGCTTGGTGTTCGCGAAGATTGGCGCAATAAAATTTTAGCGCAACAGGAACGTATTCGCATTTATGTTCCGTTCGGCGAACAATGGTATGCATATTCGATACGAAGATTCAAAGAAAATCCACAAATGGCGGGATATGTTTTTAATGCAATGTTTTCGAAAAACAACAGATGAAATGCAAATGATGTATAACCTCTCTTCAACAATTTCTTACCGTATTGTTTGGAAAAAATGAAACTGAAATTTTTCAAGACATAAAAATTCCAAAGAAATACATTCCCTTATGAATATTTATTCACTTTAAACTAAAAAACTATGGCAGATATAAAATCACCAGGCGCAAGCCTGAAATACACACCGTTTGTTCCCGCGCAAACCGATATGGCGGAATTTACCATACGCGCGCTTATCATCGGACTCGTTATGTCCGTAGTACTTGGCGCGGCAAATGCGTACCTCGGATTGAAAGCAGGAATGACTATTGCCGCAACATATCCTGCGGCAGTAATCGGAATGGCGCTTCTTCGCGTGATGAAAGGTTCTATTCTCGAAGAAAATTTTGCGCGAACTGTCGGTTCCATCGGCGAATCTGTTGCAGCGGGAGCAATCTTCACGATTCCCGCATTTTTCATCGCAGGAATTTGGCCCGAGTTTGCAACGACGGGACATTATTTGGAATCAACAATTATTATGCTTGTTGGCGGTGTTCTCGGCATTATGTTCGTTGCGCTTCTTCGCCGTGTAATGGTAGAAGATGTTGAACTTCCGTTTCCCGAATCCGTTGCCGCTTCCGAAATTCACAAAGCAGGAAGAACGAGCGGAACCGGCGCAAAATTTCTTTTCTATGCAATGGGCGCAGGCGCGCTTATTCAATCGTTGGGACAACTCAAATTTTTCGCAGCAAGTTGGGAAAAATTTGTTTCGTTTTCGCAAGCGACAATTAAATTACGTGCCAGCGGCGAAGCAGTCGGGCAAAGCGGAATGTTGCTCAGTTCTCCCGGCGTAAGTCCTGCATATATGGGAGTCGGTTATATCATCGGACCGAAACTTGCTTCACTCAATTTCAGCGGCGGTTTACTTGCGTGGGGATTATTTGTTCCGATACTGACGTATTTCATCGGACCGAATTTAATTCCCGCAGATGCCGTACACAATGACGATTCGTGGATTGCGCTTGCAAATAATGTATGGAGATTTATTGTTCGCCCGATTGCGATTGGAGGAATGTTAATGAGCGCCGGTTTCACGCTGTTCCGAATGAGAAAAAGTTTAATCACAGGAATAAAGCGTTCTATCGGCGACGTGAAAAAAGCCGCAAGCGGTGAACAATCCGTGAACAGAATTGAACAGGATTTAAGTTTCAAATGGATTATGCTCGGAATTCTCCTTTGCGCTGTTGCAACATTTTTTATCTATAATTATTTTGCACAAAATGTCGCTGCCGCGCTTGTCGCTACACTGGTCATGGTAATTGCAGGATTTTTCTTCGCCGCCGTTTCTGGGTATCTCGTTGGAACAATCGGTTCGTCAAATAATCCCATCAGCGGATTAACGCTCTCAACTTTACTCATCGCCGCACTTTTGATGGTTGCTTTAGGAATGAGCGGACACTCGGGTGTTGCTGCGGTTCTTGGAGTTGCCGCCGTTGTGTGCGTTTCTTCGGCTGTTGCAGGAGAAATGTTGCAGGATTTAAAAGTAGGACATATTCTTGGAGGAACTCCTTGGAAAATGCAAGTCGGTGATTTACTCGGTGTTGCGCTCGCTTCACTCGTAATGTTTTTACCGCTTGTCGTCTTACAACAAGGAGACATTAGCGCAGGAAAAATGGCTGTTCCTCAATACGAAGGCGGATTTGGAGGACCAAAACTTCCTGCGCCGCAAGCGAGTTTGATGGCGTTACTTTCGCAAGGAATTGTTGGCGGACAAATGGCGTGGCCTCTCATCATCGTTGGAATGTTGATGGGATTCGGTTTTATTTTAATGCAAGTAAAAAGTCCAATGCTCGTAAGCGTAGGAATGTATCTTCCGCTCGAAACAACATTCGCAATTTTCATCGGTGGAATTTTCAAAGGTCTTGTCGAAAAATTGAATGCGCGAAAACAACACAACGACGCACAAAAAGCGCGTGTTGAAAATACGGGAGTTTTGCTTGCTTCCGGATTAATCGCCGGCGAAGCGCTGATCGGATTAGTATTCGCCGCATTAGCGTTTTTCGAAATTCCTTTGTTCGCAATTTTTGCAGAACCTTCGTTCCTCACGAGTCTTGTGATATTTGCAATTATCGCGTGGATATTGATTTCTGTTCCCATAAACAATGCGGGAAAAGCAGATGAACCGGCGCCGCCAACTGCGGTAATGTAGTTTTCTCTATTCCTATATTCTATTGGACGTTATCGCTGCGATAGCGTCCAATTATTTTTTAGCAATGTCAAAAAAAATTGAACCCGTTGCAGAAGCAAACCTTTTCGACTTTACTTTCCGAAGAAATTTGCAATACGAACAAAACGAAAACGGAAATGTTGTCCTCATTATTCCAAAATTCAAAAATCCGTTTTTCGTAAAATGGTTTGTGCCGATGCTTGCAAAAAAATATTTCCGCGTTAAACTTGATGAGCGTGGAAGTTTTATCTGGAACAACTGCGACGGCAAAACCAAACTCATCGAAATTGCCGATAAGATGAAAGAACAATTCAATGAAAAGGAAGATACAATTTACGGACGCATTGCAATGTTCATTTTGAAAATGGAGAAGGATGGATTTTTAGTGCGAGTTGTTGAAAACAAGAATTTGTAAATCTACCGCTACTGCCTTAAACTCATCATCAATTATGCTCTCCGAAGAATCCAACGCAAGTGAAAAATCTTGTGTCGAAATTTTTAAATATATTTTTTCTTCGCTCGATATTTTTCTGAAAGAAATTGCGCCGAACGGATGGGGACACTCTGATTTTGTTCACGCATTTCATCCAACGCCGGAACAACAATACGAGGAACATCTTCGTTTTGAAAACAATATGAGTTCGTTATTCAAAAAGAAAAAAGAAAAGGAAGAAAAAAAAGAAGAACTCTCATTTGAAGAATTTTTCGCCAAGTATCCTACCGAAGAAAAACTCATTAACGCAAGCGAAGAGTTTATTTACCTTTTTGGGTTAAGTATGTGGGATATTTTTTCCGACAATCACGAAGTCATCAACAAAACGAATCAAATTTACGATATCGGCTCATTTCGCGGTTCTGCCGGATTTATCGCTGACTTTATCAATCAGCATTTTCCCGTAGCAAACGCGCGCTACGATTATATGGATTTTTATTGCGGTTCGATTTGGGTTCGCTCGCGTGTAAACCTCACAATTTTTTACGAATACATTTTCAAACGATTGAAAGAACAGCATTGCACGTGGCGATATTCGTTTCCGCGAATGTATTTGTTCAATGTGAGAAAATTGAGAGACGAATTAGAGGCGGAGAAGCCACAAGACATAGCAAACTACAACCCGAATAAAGCGCTTGAAGAAGAAATGGAGAGGAACAAACAAGAACAAGAATCGCAAGGGTTACAAGAGCGTTTAGACGAAAGTTATTATGAAGCGCTCGAAGAAGCGAAACACAAACCGCTTCCGAAAACCGTGCAAGCGTACAAAAATATTTTTGGAAATACTCCCGATGGATTTCCTCAATAACAACTTGCTTTTCCCTTCTCTTTTCCGTAGTTTTACCCCCGCTTTATAAATCATAAACGATGAGACCTTCATACCTTGTATTATTCATAATTTTTTTTGCCGGTTATCTTTCCAAACAAAAAGAACCACCGGTAAAAAGCGAAAGTAAATTTCCGAATTTGCTTGTCGAAAATAATCATCTCGCAATGGTTTGGTTTGATGCAAGCGAAACGGAAAAACGATTACTGTTTTCCGAAATGAATAACGACAAATGGAGTTCGCCGACAATCATTGCTGAATCGAAAAACTTTTTTATGAATTGGGCGGATTTTCCTTCGCTGTATTCACTCGGCGGTGATACGTTTGCTGTGCATTATTTGGAAAAAGGCGGAAGCGGAACATACGATTACAACGTAAAAATAAGTTTCTCGTACAATCACGGAAAAACGTGGACGAAAGGAATTGTCGTTCATTCCGATTCATCGCACGGCGAACACGGTTTTGTTTCTTTCTTCAAAACGCCGAACAACACGCACGGATTAGTTTGGCTCGACGGAAGATTTATGCCGGCGGAAAGTGAAGATGCACACGATGAACACGGCGATGGAAATATGTGTTTGTATTCGACGACATTTACTGCAAATGGAATCGAGCGGAACGAAATAGTTCTCGATAATCGCGTGTGCGAATGTTGTCCGACTGCTGCGTTGCAAACAAAAAATGCTGTACTCGTTGCGTATCGCGATAGAAGCGAAGATGAAGTTCGGAACATCAACATTGTTCGATTTGAAAATGGAAAATGGAGCGAACCAAAAGCGGTATTCAACGATAACTGGCAAATTTCCGGTTGTCCCGTGAATGGACCAACACTCGTCGGCGAAGGAAACAATGTTGCGTGTGTTTGGTACACCGCGCCGAATAATTCTCCCGAAGTTCGCATTGCATTTTCATCCGATGAAGGAAAAAATTTTTCTACGCCAATTCGTGTTGATGATTCGCTTTCGCTCGGAAGAGTTCACGGATTGTGGCTCGATGATGGCAGCGTTCTTGTGAGTTGGCTCGAACAAATCGAACAAACGACGGAACTCCGCATTCGAAAAATATTTTCCGATGGAAGAAAAACAACATCAAAAACGATTTCCGAAATTGATGCCTCGCGCGGAAGCGGTTATCCGAAAATTGCGAAGTACAACGGCAAAATATTTCTTGCGTGGACACAGCCGGGAAAAGAAACAATGGTGAAAACGAAATGGCTCACGATGGATGAAATTTCGGAATGATTGTGTGTATGGAAAATATGTATCTAAGTTTCAATGAAATTTCCATTTGCTTCTCCCTTCGCATTTCCGTAGTTTTATCACGAAAAAAAAAAATAAGCACATAAATTTATGACAACAGCAATTACGACAATTTCAAAAATGATGGAACCGCTACCCGAACAAACGCAAGAACAAATCGTCGAACATCTCCGTGAGTATCTTGAAGATTTGAACGATGAGATTAATTGGAATAACACATTTCGAAAAACGCAATCAAAACTTGTTTCGTCTGCTCGAAGAGCAAAACAAGAAATCGCTCAAGGACTTGCCCAATCTATGGACTATAGTCAGTTGTGAAATCTGCGACGTTACCATCGTTTTGGACTGCGTATGCACTTCTTGACGAGCGAATAAAACGCGAAGCAAGAAAAACATATCGTCTTTGGGAACGAAATCCGTTTCATCCTTCTCTCCATTTCAAATGTGTTGAACGAGAGGAAAATGTTTGGTCGGTACGTGTTACTCGTAATTATCGTGCGTTAGGAATTCTTGAAGACGATACCGTAACTTGGTATTGGATTGGAAACCATAGCGACTACGAAAGATTTTTTTCATAAAACCTAAATACCTTTTTCAACTTTATTATTATCATTATTACAACTATGCCCAACACACTCGAACAATTACAACCACAACTCGTCTGGAAATATTTTTCTGAAATTGCAAATGTTCCGCGTCCATCGAAACACGAAGAACGCATTTCGCAATACATTCTCGACACGGCAAAAAAACTCGGATTGAAAGCGAAGCAAGATAAATTTATGAACGTCGTCGTTTACAAACCTGCATCAAAAGGAAAAGAAAACGCGAAGATGGTTTGCTTGCAAGGTCATCTCGATATGGTGTGCGAAAAAAACGCGGACAAAGTTCACGACTTTATGAAAGACCCGATTGAACTTGTCGTAAAAGGAAATGTGCTGATGGCGAACGGAACAACGCTCGGCGCGGATAACGGAATCGCCGTTGCAACAATGCTCGCTATCGCCGAAGACAAATCGCTCGAACATCCCGCGCTTGAATTGTTATTCACGATTGATGAAGAAACGGGACTCACCGGCGCCGCAAATTTGCAAAAAGGATTTGTGCAAAGTAAAACGATGCTCAATCTTGATAGCGAAGAAGAAGGTGCGTTGTATGTCGGTTGCAGCGGCGGAAAAGATACAACGGGAACGTGGAAAATTGTTTGGGAAAAAGTTCCGAATACATTTTCAAGTTTTTCGTTGGAAGTGAAAGGTTTGAAAGGAGGACATTCAGGTTTGGAAATTGATAAAGGAAGAGGAAACGCAGTGAAAATTATGAATCGCGTGTTGCTCAAACTTTCTGATGTTGGAACTCGACTCTCTTCGATAAAAGGTGGAGATAAACGTAATGCAATTCCGCGTGAATGTTCTGCGACAATACTTGTTCCGAAAAAATCTATGAGCGATGTTCCGAAAATTGCAAAAGAAATGAACGCAACAATCAAAGCAGAACTTTCTTCTGTTGAACCGGATTTGCAAATATCGGTTTCGGAAATTCAACAGCAGATGAAAGGAAAAAAGAAAGTACAATTGAAAGCGCTCAAAAAAGTTGCGCAACGAAAACTAATGCAAACGATTTCTTCGCTTCCTCACGGCGTAACGAAAATGAGCGCAGATATTCCCGGACTTGTGGAAACTTCGACAAACGTTGCTTCGATTATTACATTGGAAAAAGAAATTCTCATTGCAACAAGCCAGCGAAGTTCTGTCGCATCGGAAATTCTGGAAATCTGTGAATCTGTGGCGAACATTTTTGAACTCGGCAGCGCAACAGTAAAACAAAGCGATGGTTATCCCGGATGGAAACCGGATATGAGTTCTGCAATTTTGAAAACTGCAAAAGAAACCTACAAACAACTTTATGGAAAAGAACCGGCCGTAAAAGCGATTCATGCGGGATTAGAATGTGGAATTATCGGCGAGCGATTTCCGGGAATGGATATGGTTTCATTTGGACCAACATTGGAAGGAGTTCACTCTCCCGACGAAAAAATTTATATTGACACAGTAGAAAAGTTCTGGAAATTTTTGCTGGCGATATTGAAGAATGTGAATTAAGTTTATCAAAGAAATCTTTGTAAAGAGAATAATCAAATACAATATTATGGAAAACGATAAAGCAGTAGATTGGTTTTTATTTCATTTCGGCAGCGATTTCGTAAAGTCGCCGGTATTTAACTCTGAATCAATTTATGGAAAAGCTGAAGATTGTTACGTACTCTTTGCTGATTTTTGCAGTTTCACTTCCTTTCTGAAAGCAACGGACAAAACCAATAGTATTGAAAATGAAATGACATCACTTTATAGCGAGATGAGAAAAATTATTCTTCAACACAATGGAATGTTGGACAAATTTATTGGCGATGCGGCGGTGGCAATATGGGGATTACATCACCCCGAAGAGAATGCCACAGAGCAAATATTATCTGCTTGTAAAGAACTTGTTCAAATGGCAAATGCAATCGCAAATGAGTGGCAATCACATATTGATACTTTGGTTGAGCCGAAAGGCATGCATATCGGCTTGTCAAAAGGCGACGTGCTTGTCATTAGAAGGGACAAAAAATATCCTGGTTTTTCCCTCTTAGGTAACCCTTTAAACTTGGCTTCGCGATTACAAACCGCTGCGTTGCCTAATCAAGTAGTATGTTCAAACGTTGTTTATCAAGATATGACCAACTCGGAACAAAATTTATTTTCTCCTTATACGGATAAAAATGGCGACGCGTTTCTCGAAGCGAAAAACTACGGTAAAATCAAAGCATGGGTTTTTAATATTCAACCTTGATAATATTGTTTAGATTAATTTTCTCTATGGCAGAACTCAAAGTAAATTTCCATTCGTGAAAAAAGTATTTGCGCGTTGATTTCTTCGTAAAGATTTTTTACATTTAGCCCGCATTCTCAAGAAACTATGCAAGAACCGGAATTTCTCCAGAAAAAAAATTCGCAATGGCAGATGCAGAAAAAATTCAAGCATCTCTGGAATAATAAAAAAGTAAAACTCTTTCTTATCGTTTCGTTTCTTTTTTTACTTATTATGCTTTTAAGCAGCAAAAGCGTATTCACCCATATTGATTTAAAAAGCAAAAACGATGCGCTCGAACAACGTCTCTTGCGCGATTCCATAGAACTGCAATCGTACCGAGACACGATTAATGCATTGAAAAACGGCAACGCGTGGTTAATTGAAAAATATGCGCGCGAAAATTTTAATATGTCAAAACCGAATGAAACGGTGTTTAAACTCGTTCCGAACACTGAGAAAAAAAACGTGAACCAACGACGAAAATAAATTCATTTCTTTGATTCTCTTCAGTTAACCACTGACTTTCCCGCCAATGGAACTATTTCCTTCCAACGAAATTCCTTCAAAGAAAACTCAATCGCATCAGCAACATTCCGCGCCTCTCGCAGAACGAATGCGTCCGTCAACATTGGAAAATTTTGTCGGACAAACGCATTTAATTGGTGAAGGAAAACCGCTTTCGCTTTTACTTGCAAACGGCGAACTTCCCTCGATGATTTTTTGGGGACCGCCGGGAACAGGAAAAACAACGCTCGCTCGTATTCTTGCGCAAAATATCGCGGCAGATTTTTTTCAACTCAACGCAGTTTCTTCGGGAGTAAAAGATGTGCGAGAAATCATTGAACGCGCAGAGTTGAACAGAAAACATTTTCAGAAACGTACGATTTTATTCATTGATGAAATTCATCGTTTCAACAAAGCGCAGCAAGATGCGTTACTGCACAGCGTTGAAGAAGGAATCATCACGCTCATCGGCGCAACAACAGAGAATCCTTCGTTTGAAGTTATTTCGCCGTTGCTTTCCCGTTGCAGAGTGTACGTTCTCGAATCGCTCGGAAAAGATGATTTGAATTTTATTATCAATCGTGCGTTGAGTGAAGATGAAACATTGAAGAAAGAAAAAATTACGATGGGAAATGAAGAACGCGAGTTGCTGATGTTCCTTTCTGCGGGTGATGCGCGAATGTTATTGAACGGATTGGAAATTGCTGTTCGCTTAACAAAGCCAAATGAAAAGAGAGAAAAAATTCTTTCCACAAAAATAATCGAAGAAGCATTTCAAAGAAAATATGCGAAGTATGACAAAGCGGGAGAAGAGCATTACAATACGATTTCTGCATTTATCAAAAGTTTGCGCGGAAGCGACCCGGATGCGGCAGTGTATTATCTCGCGCGAATGTTGGATGCGGGGGAAGATATTCTTTTCATTGCGCGGCGAATGGTAATTCTCGCAAGCGAAGATATTGGCAATGCAAATCCGCAAGCGTTAGTTCTTGCTACATCGTGTTTCACCGCAATTCATTATATCGGAATGCCGGAAGCAAGAATTATTCTTTCACAAACAGCAATTTATCTCGCATCATCGCCGAAAAGCAACGCATCGTATATGGCGATTGAAAATGCTGTCGAAGATGTTGTGAAATTGCAAAACCTTCCAATTCCTCTGCACTTACGGAATGCACCGACTAAACTAATGAAAGAACTCGACTACGGAAAAAATTACAAATACGCTCATCAATACACAGGAAATTTTATTGAGATGCAGTACTTGCCGGATAATTTGAAAGAGAAAATTTATTACGAGCCGAGTGAAAACGGTGAGGAGAAAACGATTAAAGAGCGATTGAAAAGTTGGTGGAAGAAAAAGAGGAAGTAAAGTAATTAACGTCTCGAATAGATTTCACTTCTCAAAATCACAAGGATTTCAAATCCATTGACATATGCTTTATTCTGACAATTTCTATTCTGCCATCAATTATGCGATAAATAATTCGATATGACTTATAGAATCGTTCTCGAAGATTTTCATCTTGAAACTCAGGAACAATTCTTCCTGCAAATGGAGCAGACGGAATTCTTCGAACAATTGTCGTAATGTCACGAATTGCTCGCGTTGCATATCTCGGAGAGTCCCTCCGAATGTAGTCTGCAATTAACTCAAGGTCGGTAACAGCAGGCAATGACCAAGTTACTCGAGCCATTTCAAAATTCGCTTTTCAACTTCTTCGTGCGGTATTCCTTCGCCACGCTCTAAACTTTCCAATCCTCGTTCAATGCTGAGCCGAAACAGAAGTTTTTCTAAAACATCATCAGTAGATACCGTTGACGGAAGTTGTTGTATCATTTCGATAATTTGGTCGCGTGTTGTTTCCATAAATTTGCTTTCAAAATTTTCTTCTAAAACTACTATTTCTTTTTTGTTTCGGAAAATTTTTTCTTCACTTTTTCAATACTTTCCCTACCGTCTTGAGTAATTTCTCCGCAGTGCAGGGTTTAAGTAACGTTGCTTGCACTTCTCACGCTGCTTCTAATTGTTTTGTTCGTTTGGTGGACCCGCTTGCGCCAATAATAATCACGTTACTGTTAATCGTACGAAGAGCATGAACTGCCGCAACACCGTCCATCACCGGCAACACGATGAAAAGAAATGTTGTTATTTTACGTGAGAGGGACATAGTAACTCTTTCAGAGGTTTCATTATAACCCGTTGTGAGAATTAAATTCGGAAATCAATCCATTCAATTTTTTACTCAATCCTTTTAGTTAGGAAGCCAATCCATTCAGTTCTCAACTCAATCAATTTAATTAAGAAGCCAATTCATTCGGTTTTCAACTCAATCCTATTAGTTAGGAAGTCAATCAATTCGGCTTTTAACTCAATCCGTTTAGTTCGGAAGTGCATCCGTTCGGCTTTTAACTCAATCCGTTCTGTTCGGAAGTGAATCCGTTCGGCTTTTAACTCAATCCGTTTGGTTCGGAAGTCAATCCATTCGGCTTTTAACTCAATCCGTTTAGTTTGGAAGTGCATCCGTTCGGCTTTTAACTCAATCCGTTCTGTTCGGAAGTGAATCCGTTCGGCTTTTAACTCAATCCGTTTAGTTCGGAAGTCAATCCGTTCGGCTTTTAACTCAATCCGTTTAGTTCGGAAGTCAATCCGTTCGGCTTTTAACTCAATCCGTTTAGTTCGGAAGTCAATCCATTCCCTTCCGAAGTGGGTATATCCAGTTCTTAAGTGGCTCTACCTACTTTGGAAGTGGGTATTTTGCTGTTTTTGTCAATATTTTTGACAAAACGACATATTACGTCGGGTTTGCTGGTGGTTTTCCTCTTTGTGGAAATCGCTTTTTCAAATCTTCATAAATAGTATCCGTTCCCGGTACATTGGATTTGGTAGCAGATTTGACAGTGTTGTAAAAAGTAAGTGAGGCGGTATATGCTTCGCTTCCAACGGCGAGTGACGTATCGGAAACGGACTCATACAATTGCGCAATGATGTTTTGAATTTGTAAAAGTTGTTTGGCTAACGTAACATCGCGAAGAAGTTCTGCCGCATTAAAGTACGGCGGAACAAGGTGCGGGTTCACTGCGGCGTAGTCAAGCGTTTTATCAACAAAGGGCATTGTTTTAACTCCCATCTTGGGAATGGTTTGCCGCTCGTCGGGCGTAAGGTTGACGAGAAAGGGAAGCATTGCTCGCACTTCGGCAAGATGTTTGATGACGTTCTCGACCGTTTCTGCGTCGAGGGTTGCTGAAATATTTTGGTAAGGCATTGTATTCTCCGGATGTTTTTAAAAACTCAGTTGGCAATTTTTTAATTGCGCGGGAAAATTTATGATTTTATTTTGGAATTGTCAAGGGAATTTTGCGAATCAGTACAAAGAAGGATTGGGGAATTGAAATGGAAGGATGCAAAAAAACAATTTTACTTTAAACTCTCAAAAACTTGTATATTTTCCCCGCAAAAATTTATGCGCTCCTTATTCACAGTACAATTTCTTTCCGTTTCTCTTTTCTCTTTTCTTTTCTCATTCGTCGCTTTCGCTCAAGAACAACAAACCATCGCTATTCGCGCAGGAAAACTGATTGACGGAACAGGAAAACCTCCACTCGATAACCCGGTAATCTTCATCGAGAAAAATACAATAACTGCTGTTGGAAGCAGACTTGTTGTTCCCGTAACGGCAACAGTGATTGATTTGGGAAATGCAACACTCCTTCCCGGTTTCATTGATTGCCACACGCACCTCACGCATCAGCGCGGAAATTATTGGGAAGATAATTTCAAACGCTCGCCGATTGACCGCGCAGTTATCGCACACACATTCGCGAGAAAAACGTTGCTCGCGGGATTTACAACTTGCCGCGATGTCGGAAGCGAAGAATATATTGACGTTGCGCTCCGGGATGCAATCAATCGCGGTGATGTTGATGGACCGCGAATGTTCGTTTCAACCAACGCGCTTTCTATTTCCGGCGGTCACGGCGATTTAAGCCACTTCTCTCCCTATTTGGAATTCACCAATAGTAATGGAATTGCCGACGGTGTTGACGAAGTAATAAAGAAAGTGCGGGAAAATTTTAAATACGGCGCTGACGAAATAAAAATTCTTGCAACAGCAGGAGTTTTATCTGAAGAAGAAACAGTCGGCGCGCAGCAATATTCGTTTGAAGAATTGAAAGCGTGCGTTGATGAAGCGACGCGACACGGAAAAAAAGTTGCCGCACACGCACACGGAACGGAAGGAATCAAAGCGGCGATTCGCGCTGGTGTTGCTTCGATTGAACACGGAAGTTTGCTTGATGATGAAGCGATTCGTTTGATGAAAGAAAAAGGAACGTACTATGTTCCAACGTTATACGTCGGCGATTTTCTTGTTGCCGAAGGAAATGCAAGAAATCTTCCGGAAGCATTGCAGAACAAAGCGAAGTTTGTTACTCCAAAAATGAAAGAGAGTTTCAAAAAAGCAATGAAAGCGGGAGTGAATATTGCATTCGGAACTGATGCAGGAGTTTTTCCACACGGAGAAAATGCGAAAGAATTTTCCGTAATGGTAAATAACGGAATGTCGGAAATGCAAGCGATTCAATGCGCAACTTCATCCGCCGCAAAATTGTTGGGAAAAGAAAATGAAATCGGAACAATCGAAATCGGTAAACTTGCCGATATAATTGCCGTTGCAGGAGAGCCGTTGCAGAACATTTCAGAACTGGAAAATGTAATGTTTGTAATGAAAAACGGTATCATTCACAAAGGGAGAAATTATGAAATCAAAAAATAAATCTATGAAAGACAATATTGCAATCGGGATTGACGTCGGTGGAACGTTTATCAAAGCCGCGCTCATTGACATCAAAGGAACAATACTGTTTCAAACACGACACGAATCATTTGCAAAAGAAAATCCCAATGTTGTGCTGGAACAAGTTTCACGTTGCGTCAATGAATTGCTGCAAGAATACACAAACCAACATTCGTCAATATCGAACATTGCCGGAATCGGAATCGGTTGTCCCGGAATTGTAGAATGGGAAACGGGAACTGTAAAATATCCGCCGAATTTTTCACATTGGGAAGAAATAAATTTAGAGAAAGAATTTGCAAAACGATTTTCCCTTCCGATTAAAGTAGAAAACGATGCCAATGTTGCCGCGCTCGCCGAAGCAAAATACGGCAGCGGCAAAGAAAAAAAGAATTTTATTTTTGTCGTATGGGGAACAGGAATTGGCGGCGGAATAATTATGGACGGCAAAATTTATCGCGGCAGAAAAGGGGGCGCGGGAGAAATCGGACATATCTCAATTGACTATAATGGTCATCTTTGCAATTGCGGAAACCGTGGTTGCGTCGAACGGTATATCGGACAACGTTATCTTTCTGCTCGCGTGCGTGAACGATTAGAAAAACTTCCGCAGGAAATTCTCACGCGGCAAACAATGTACGAACTCGTAGACGGTAATTTACAAAACCTCGAACTCTCTACTGTTTCTGCTGCAGCATCTCGTCGCGATGCGCTTGCACACGAAATAATGATGGAAGCCGCTTCGTTACTCGGAATCGCGCTTGCTTCTGCTGTGAACTTACTTGATATTCCAACAATTATTCTCGGCGGTGGAGTTGCTGCTGCAGGTCCGTATCTTCTCGAAGCGGTAGAAAAATCTCTGCGAACACATGTTCTTCATCCTCATCAAAATGAATGTTCTGTACTTCCCGCAACGTTGGAAAACACTGCGGGAATGTTAGGCGCGGCAAGTTTAGTGTTGGGATGAATTGCGATTTGAGATGTGCGTAATTTTATTCTCAACATTAATTCTTTGTGCCTTCGTGTCTTGGTGGTAATTTTTCTTAAACACAAAGGCACAAAGGCACAAAGTTTTCTCTTCTTCTTTTTCTCATCCTTTCTTTTTTCTCAAACAAAAGATTCGCTTCTCGTTGCTTCTACCGATTCAGTAAAAACTGATTCGACAATAATTTCTTCACAGCAAAAAAACGAAAATGATATTGACACGCTCGTAACGTATTCAGCAAACGATTCGATTTCGTTTTCCTTGGAGACGAATGAAATGCAGATGTATAAAAAAGGAAATGTGAAGTATCGCCAAATGGATTTGAATGCGCATCATATTTCAATGCAATGGGATTCATCCATTGTTATTGCGACGGGAGACTCACTTGGAGAAACGCTGAAAGAAGAACAAAGTGATACTTCCAACCAAAAGAAAAAGCAAACCGTAGAAGACGAAAAAAAACAACGGCAAAGTTTGAAAGCAAAACTTGTTGACGGAGGCGAAGAATATTACGGCGAACAACTTTCGTACAATTTCAAATCGCAAAAAGGAAGAATCATTCTCGCGGAAACACAAATTGACGCGGGATATTATTATGGCGAAAAAATAAAGCGCATCAAAAACGATGTCATTTATGTTGCCGATGGACGATACACCACGTGCAATCTCGATACACCGCATTATTATTTTTTCTCGCCGAAGATGAAACTCGTCCCCCGCAATCGTGTCGTTGCCGAACCGATTTATCTCTACATTGCTGATGCTCCCGTGTTTGCACTTCCCTTCGGCGTTTTCCCCAACAAAAGCGGACGACGTTCCGGTTTAATTGCTCCCGCGTACGGAGAAGACGGAAGATTCGGTCGTTACTTATCTCATCTCGGTTATTATTGGGAGATTGATGATTACACCGATTTGACAACGACAACAGATTTATTTTTCAAAGGAAGTTATTCGTTGCAATCGAATTTTCGTTACAATCTTCGCTACTATTTCAACGGAGGAATTTCCGGTGATTATCGAAGTTATCGTTTCAATGAAAAAACTGATGCGGATTTTTCCCGCGAAGAAGCGTACAATGTTGCAATTCAACATCATCAAACGATTGACCCGACATCGCAAGTGAATGTGGATTTTCGTTTTGCAAGCAGTAATTCGTACGTGCTCACCAATAATTTCAATGACGCATTACGGCAAACAATTGATTCACGCGCATCGTATTCAAAACTTTGGGAAGGAACGCCGCACAGTTTTTCCGGAAGCATTACACGAACACAAAATCTCCGCGACGGAAGTATTAATGCAACGCTTCCGTCTGTTTCATTCTCGCGTTCTGTTACGTATCCGTTCCGAAAGAAAAATTCCGGTTCCGATTTTCAATGGTACGAACTCATCGGTTATAATTACAGCGCAAGCGCAACCAATCAAACATCGAAAACTTTTCAGAAAGTCGGCGGAATTAAATTCAGCGACAACGGAATTATTTCTTTTCGCACGGCAGAAACATTTCAACGCGCAACGAATCGTTCACTCAATCAAAATGCGAGCATCAGTTTTACTCCGAAACTCGGTTACTTTTCCGTATCGCCTTTTTTCAACATCAGCGAATCGCGTTCATATTCTCGTACTGAACAACCGAAACGCAGTTCGTTCGATAGTTCACTTGCGTTTGATACATCAAAAACATGGCGAACAACGGGAAATATTTCCGAGGGTGTTTCTGTTGGAACAAAACTGTACGGAATTATGCAACCGAATGTGCTTGGAATAAATGCATTTCGTCATACGTTTTCTCCATCACTCTCACTTACACATTCAAGGCAAATTTACGGATTGAAATCTCCCCGCGCTTCGATGACGCTTGGTTTCAACGCGGGAAATAATTTTGAAATGAAAACTGCGCCGAATCCGAATGACACACTTGATAAAGGAACAAAAATTCAGTTGTTGAATTTAAGTTTCGGCAGCGGATATGACTTTCGCCGCGACAGTTTGAATTTCAATGAAGTTGGTTTCAATTACAATTCCAATGTTGCGGATATAGTAAATGTTGGCGGCGGCGGTTCGTATAATTTGTATCAACTCGACAAAATTTCCAATCGGCGCATCAACAAATTTTATTTGAGCGATGGAAAATTCGGCGACTTAACAAACATTCGACTCTCTCTTTCGACTTCGCTCTCGAACGAACGTATAAAGAATTTTTTGAAATCCGAAAATGAGAAAACAGAAATTGATTCAGCGCAAACAAACGAATTGCACAACGAAGAACAACCTTCTCTGCCTTGGTCGTTAAGTTTGTCGTGGGATTTTTCGCAAAGCCAGCAAGGAGGAAACATTACCGGACGCAATTCGTCAATGAATGGAAATTTGAGTTTCTCTCTCACGCAATTCTGGAAATTTTCCGTGCAAGGAAATTATGACTTAGTGAACAAACAACTCGCCGCGCCATCCATCAATATCTCTCGCAATTTACATTGCTGGTCAATGAATTTTTCTTGGGTACCAACAGGATTCTACCGTATGTGGCGATTTGAAATTCGTATTCTCGATTCGCAATTACAAGACGTGAAGTTGACAAAGACAAGAAATCCGAGAGGAATTTATGATTGAGATTGAGATTGGGTTTTAGGTTCTGATAGAAATTTTCAATTTTAAATTTCTCAATGAATTACTTTCTTTTTCTTGATGAAAGCGGCGACCACGGATTATCGAAAATAGATTTAGATTTTTCCATAAAAGTAAAAAGCCAATTTCTTAAACTGAAATTGGCTTTCTACCGACCGGGGACACCCCAATCCGAATTTGTTAATCAAATTGCGTGGTAAATATAAACATATTTTTTTACTTCTTGCTTTTAGAAACAATGTTCGGAACAATTCGCTCCTCCTTTTCTTTCTATATTTAGCCCGCATTTTTTAAACGCAAAATATTTTTTCGCAAATTCATTTCTTCACAAACTAACACACTATCTTGAGCGACAGAGAAATTATATTTTCTATGATTGGCGTTGGGAAAGTTCATAAACCCAATCGCCAGGTTTTAAAGGACATTTACCTTTCATTTTTTTACGGCGCAAAAATCGGTGTGCTGGGATTAAACGGCGCGGGAAAAAGTTCTCTTCTTCGCATCATTGCCGGCGAAGACAAAGATTATCTCGGAACAATCAATTGCCAGAAAGGAATTACGTTCGGTTATCTTCCACAAGAGCCGCTTCTCGACAATACAAAAACCGTGAAAGAAATTGTCGAAGAAGGAGTTGCGCCAATTGTCAAACTGTTGAAAGAATACAACGAGATTTCCGAAAAATTTTCCGAGCCCGATGCTGATTTCGATAAACTTTTGGAGAAGCAAGGAAAACTGCAAGAGCAAATCGAACATTTGAACGCGTGGGATATTGATAGCAAACTTGAACAAGCGATGGATGCGTTACGTTGTCCCGATGGCGATACGAAAGTTTCCGTTCTTTCCGGCGGCGAGCGAAGACGTGTTGCATTGTGCCGATTGATGTTGCAAGAACCCGATGTTCTTTTATTAGACGAGCCGACAAATCACCTCGATGCCGAATCGGTTGCGTGGCTGGAAATGCACTTGGCGCAATATAAAGGAACGGTTCTCGCTGTTACGCACGACAGATATTTTCTCGATAACGTTGCGAGATGGATTTTGGAATTGGACAGAGGTGAAGGAATTCCGTTTCAAGGAAATTATTCTTCGTGGCTGGAACAAAAAGCGGCGCGGCTTGCTGTCGAAGAAAAACAAGAATCGAAACGTCAGCGCGTGTTGGCGAAAGAATTAGAATGGGTGCGAATGAATCCGAAAGGAAGGCGCGCAAAAAATAAGGCGAGAGTTTCTGCGTACGAAAAAATGTATTCCGAACAGCAAGAAAAACGCGACGAAGAAATTGAAATTTACATTCCGCCGGGACCGCGACTTGGCGATGTTGTGATTGAAGCAAAAAATATTTCGAAAGCGTACGGAGATAATTTGCTGTATGAGAATTTAAATTTCTCACTTCCTCCCGGTGGAATTATCGGCATCATCGGTGCAAACGGCGCGGGAAAAACGACATTGTTCCGAATGATTACGGGGCAAGAAAAACCCGATAGCGGAATTTTTTCCATCGGCGATACAGTAAAACTTGCATACATTGACCAAAGTCGTCCGCTTGATGCGCAAAAAAATATCTGGCAGGAAATTTCCGGCGGCGAAGATGTATTGAAGTTGGGAAACCGTGAGATGAATTCGCGTGCGTATGTTGCGAGATTTAATTTCAGCGGAACCGACCAGCAAAAACTTACGGGACAACTTTCCGGCGGAGAACGTAATCGTGTTCATCTTGCAAAAATGTTGAAAGAAGGAGCGAACGTTCTTTTACTCGACGAACCGACGAACGATTTGGATGTGAACACGCTTCGCGCATTGGAAGAAGCGCTGACGAATTTTGCCGGTTGCGCCGTTGTTATTTCACACGATAGATGGTTTCTCGATAGAATTGCAACACACATTCTTGCGTTTGAAGGAGAAAGCAATGTTGTGTGGTTCGATGGAAATTATTCCGAGTACGAAGAGAATAGAAAAAAACGTTTGGGCATTGCCGCTGACCAACCGCATAGGATTCGTTACAAAAAACTTACAAGGTAATTAACCGCAAATCTCACCGATGCTTCACGGATTTTCCACGAATAAAATCAGTGTAGATTCGTGCTTCATCCGTGGAAATCCGTGGTTAAAACGACACAATGAACTTCATCTCCGCAGAAAATATTTCGAAATCGTACGGCGAGAAATTGCTGTTCGAAAATTTGTATTTTGGCATTGAAGAAATGGTGTTGTGAAAGATTTCATCGGAAATTATTCCGAGTTCCGCGCTTCGCAATTAGAGCAAGATGTTGGCGCACCATAACCCTTACTCTATGAAAAGGACGCAGCATTCGCTTGCTACGTCCTTTTTTATTTTTCACATTATATAATTCCAAAACAGTAAATCACTATATTTTTCTTGCATTATTTCTATGAGTGAAAAAAATATTTCATGCATCATTTGTTCATCGCGCAACATTAGCGAAATTCCTTTCGGTTACGATTTTAAAAAAAAATGGCTGCAAGCAATGAATTGCAAACGCTGCAGAATGATTTTCATTCATCCTCAACCAACTTCGCAAGAACTTGTTGAATTATACTCGCAAGAATATTTTGAACGAGGCGAATATCGTTGCGGACACGCAGGAAATTGCTTTGAAGAAGAAAGCGAACGAATCATTAGCCCGGAACTGATTAAAAAAATTTCCCGACTTCAGCCTCGAGGAAAATTTTTAGACGTTGGATGCGCCGGCGGACAACTGCTGAGCGCTATCCGTGAAAGAGGATACGAAACATACGGCGTTGAACTTTCCGAAGAAGCGGCCCAAAGCGCAAGAGAAAGGTTCGGACTCAGCGTCGTTACCGGCGATGTACATTCGGCAAAATTTGAACAGAATTTTTTCGATACCGTTTTTTTGGGCGACGTCCTTGAGCATATTCCTAATCCGGTTTCTGTAATGAACGAAATTTACCGAATAACAAAACCGAATGCTCTCGTCGTTATTTTGTGCCCTACACAAACGAATACACTATTTTCACGTTTTGGTTTTTGGGCATTTCGCATTGTTCGAAAAAATGCAACGGTCAATCTTCCTCCATATCATCTTTTGGAATTTCGCCCGGCAAGTATGAAATATTTACTTTCACAAAATGGATTTTCCGTTGTCGAGATGCAAAGTACTGCGATGAAGCCGTCGGAAATCGCGTTGAGAAATTCTTTTCTTCAAAACACCGCAAAGAAACTGTTTCAATATCCCAACTACGCATTGACTCTCGCGTTCAATGTGTTCGGGGATAGAATAACTTTCTTTGCAAGAAAAAAATAGTTCGAAATAATTTCATTAGAATACAAATTTGTGAAAACTGCATTAATAACCGGGATTTCAGGGCAAGATGGATCGTACCTTGCCGAATTTTTATTAAATAGGAACTACACCGTTTATGGAATGGTTCGTCGAGACATAACGGAAAAATTTGAACGCATTGAACATATTCGAGACAAACTTATTTTACGTCAAGCAGATTTACTCGATCTGCTTTCTATCATCAGATTAATTGAAGAAGCAAATCCTGATGAGATTTACAATCTCGCGTCACAATCATTTGTTCCCACCTCATGGGCGCAACCAATACTGAGTGCAGATTTCAACGCAATCGGCGTTACAAAAATGCTGGAAGCGGTGCGCCTTGTCAACAAAAAAATTCGTTTTTATCAAGCAAGCAGCAGTGAAATGTTCGGCAAAGTTCACGACGTTCCACAAAACGAACTCACTCCGTTTAATCCGCGAACGTTATACGGCGCTGCAAAAGTGTACGGACATTTTGTTACTGTTAACTACCGTGAGACCTACGACATTTTCGCTGTTTCTGGAATTTTATACAACCACGAATCTCCACGCCGCGGGTTTGAATTTGTTACAAGAAAAATTACAAACGGGGTTGCGCGAATTAAATACGGACTCGACGATAAAATCGTTCTTGGTAACTTATCCGCCGAACGCGATTGGGGATTTGCGGGAGATTATGTCGAAGCGATGTGGTTAATGCTGCAGCAAGAAACACCGCAAGACTATGTTATTGCAACCGGGGTTCCTCATAGTGTGAGAAATTTTTGCGAAATTGCTTTTCAACGAGTCGGTTTGGATATGCACAAGTATATTGTAAGCGACCAAAAGTTTTTCCGACAAGCCGATGCGTATCGTTTACTCGGAAACCCTTCTAAAGCATTTACAAGCCTTGGATGGTATGCAAAAACCTCATTTGAAAATCTAGTACTAACGATGGTAGATGCAGATTGTGAACGTATAAAAAAACAATTAAAATAATATTCTATTTTTTGCTTCCCCTCGTTTACATTATTCTCGTCAATTGGAATGGAATGCGCGATACGCTCGAATGTTTGCAATCTCTTGAGCAAGTTTCGTATTCAAAATTCAAAATCCTTGTTGTAGATAATGCTTCAAGCGACGGAAGCGTAGAGGAAATTAGTAAGCAATACCCCAAAGTCGAATTTATTTGCAACAAAGAGAATTTACGTTTTGCGGGAGGAAATAATGTAGGAATTGAATATGCGCTGAAACAAAAAGCGGAATACGTTTTACTATTGAATAACGATACCACAGTCGAAAAAAATTTTCTTTCCGAACTTGTAAACGCTTTTGAAAACAATGCCAATGTTGGAATTGCCGGAGCAAAAATATTTTACTTCTCTGACAAGAAAAGAATTTGGTACGCAGGAGGAAGGGTAAATTTGAAAACAGGTATTACTTCTCATCGCGGAATTCGACACATTGACAACGAACAATTCAATAAAACGGAAGAAACCGATTACATTACCGGCTGTTGTATGCTTTTGAAGCGTGAAGTGATTGACGAAGTAGGAATGTTGGATGAATCGTATTTCATTTACGGCGAAGATGCAGATTGGTGTTTGCGTGCGAAGAAAGTGGGATACAAATTGTTATATGTTCCTTCTGCGATTGTCTATCATAAAGTTTCTGTAAGTTCAGGTGGACATTTTTCGTGGTTCAAAAATTGGAACAAACTTAAAAGCAGTTTGCGCTTGCTCGTGCGTTATGCGAAATGGTATTACTGGTTTATCATTCCGATTACCTTTCCGATTGGAGTTCTTGCAAGTTATTTCAAAGCAAAGAATGAATTGAAACTGCTTGCTGGAAAATAATATGGAATTTGGAAAACATTTGAAGAAAGGTTTCTGGGGATTGGCAGATAAAAGTTTGCCTGCAATTTACGGACTCGGATTTGTGTTGCTTGTCATACGCGTTTTACCGAAAGAAGAATTTGGAACGTACGTATTGATTCAAAATTTATTTTTGTTATTAGTCGCCGCAGGCACAAGTTTTGCATTGCAACCGATGGTAAAATACGCAGCAGAAACAGACGACATTACAGAAATTGCAAGCACGGGAAATTGGATGTATATTGCGTTTGTGTTGTTTTCTGGAATCATCGTGGTTACCACAAAAAACCTGCTTGCAGAAACATTTCAAATTCCCTCATTTGCCTCATTAGCATGGTATCTTCCACTGATGCTGTTTGTTTCTATTGCAAGAAATGTTTTGCTGTATTTATTTCAATCGAAACTGCAGATTCGACAAATGTTTTATGTCAACGTCGTTTATTATCTTGGTTCATTACTTTTAATTGCATTTGCGTTTCAATTTCCCAAGTTTCAAACTGCTGAAATTATGCTCGTTATTAACACGATAACACTTGGTTTGTCCTCTGTGATTGCGTTTGCGTTTGCGATTCGCACGTTTTCTTTTTTGTTAGTGCGAAATATGATGAGGATTAAGTTTGCCAAAATTGAAACATTGAAGTTTTGGAATTATGGTAAGTATTCGTTTGGTGCAACAGCAATTTATACGTTTTACACACAGGCGGATAGCTACATAATAGCAAGTTTTTTAGGTCCCGTTTCCGTCGCGCTGTATAATGCTGCGAAAATATTTACCCGCGTGTACGATGCTGTTTTACAAATCTCATTTACGTTTATTGTTCCTGCATCATCAAAATTCTCCTCTCAAGGAGACGAAAAAAGCCTGACAGCACTTGCGGAAAAATCAATATTCTTTTTCACTACAGCAGTAGCAATATTTTCTCTGGGTTTGTTTTTGTTTGCTCCTGAGGTTCTTGCTTTCCTGTATCAGGGAAAATATTCAGACGCAATACCACTTCTTCGCGCACTTTCTCTTTCCGGGATATTTATTCCGCTGCTTGGGATTTCAGCAAGTTTTTTAGCGGGCACCGGAAGGGTTAAAGAATTTTTTCTCGCAACTTTATTTAACACACTCTTTGCGATTGTATTGTATTCAATGTCGTCGAAATTGTTCGGCGTTCACGGTGTAGCATTGAGTAATATTCTGATTTCTTTGGAAATGGCGGCGAGTTATACGTATGCAATAATTCGTTTTGGGAAATTAAAAATGCGATGGTCGGGAGTTTTATTGCGGTACAGAGATGGACAAAGTTTTTTACGAAAATGGTTATTTAACAGGTAGAGATATTTTTAAAAAATAAAATGAGTACTACATATCATCTCGAAAACAAAATCAGTAAACGAAAGGAATTTTTTAATTCCCTTCGTAAAATACTAAATAGAGTTACGTATTATATCTTTTATCGTTTTTCTTCTGCAACATTTATTTTTCGGTCTCGCAGTTATCGGTATTTCTTTCACCCGTATAATACGACGTGGAGAAATGAGCGCTCTGTAGAAGTTCCAATTGCGATTGGTTTTATGGAAGAAATGAAAAAGAAAAGAGTTCTTGAAGTAGGGAATGTTCTTCGATATTATTATCCGGTACGACACGATACTCTTGATAAATATGAATTCGGTGATGGGGTGTTAAGTTTGGATATAGTAGATTTTCATCCGAAAGAAAAGTATGATCTAATAGTTACCATTTCTACTCTTGAACACGTCGGCTGGGATGAAGAACCACAAAACCCTAAAAAATTGGATGCTGCTTTTCAGAACTTAGTTGATAATTGTCTTGCCCCCGGAGGAGTGCTGGTGATAACATTGCCAATCGGTTATAATTCCTATGTTGATGAGTTACTTTCACTACAAAAGACTATTCCTGGAGAAAAATATTTTCTCAAGAGAAAAGCATTTTCCGAATGGAGAGAAGTTCCTTATGAAGAAGTTCGTGGAATGAAATACAATTCTCCCTTTCCCTCTTCGAATGCAATTTGCATCAGCATTTACCAAAAGATGAATTCGTAGTCAATTACTATGAAACAACTTTTCTTTTCACTGTTCAGATTTTTTCAACGCATCCTTAAAGGAAGCGGACTTGGAAAAATTCCATTGTTGAAAAAAACGCGCGATGGAATTTATAACGTACTTCGTCCGAAATCCGTAACACAGATAGAAGTGGAGGGAATAAAACTTTTTGTTGACCCCGAAGATGAAGCAATCGGAAAACTATTTCTTGTGCATACACGGTACGAGCCAGTGGAAACCGATTTAATAAAATCAATTTTGAAACCCGGAATGACCGTTGTTGATATAGGTGCAAACATTGGTTACTATTCACTTCTCGCCTCGAAGTGTGTTGGTGAAAAAGGGAACGTATTTTGCTTTGAACCGGCGCCAAGCAATTTTTCTTTTCTAAAAAAAAACATCGAAACGAACAATGCAAAAAATATTGTTGCAGTTCAAAAAGCTGTTTCCAATCAAGAAGGAACACTCGAATTATTTATGGATGAACACCTTTCCGGCGGTCATCAGATTTTTAATTCGGGAATGAAATCGAAATCGGTAACAGTAGAAACAATTTCAGTAGATGAATTTTTTGAAAATGAAAACATAAATATTGATTTATTGAAAATTGATATTGAAGGAGCGGAAATGTTTGCCTTGCAGGGAATGAAAAAAACGCTTGCGACAAATCCACGAATAAAATTCATCACGGAATTTTATCCAATAATGATTGAACGTTGCGGCTTTTCTCCTCAACAATATTTGAACGAACTGCGCGCAATCGGTTTTTCACTTTCCGTTATTGATGAAGATAAAAAGCACATCTTAAAAGCAACAGACGAAGAGATTTTTGCAACAGCGGAAATTGACGGAACAACGAATCTTTTGTGTGAGCGGTGAAAATTTTTATTTACAATCCATATTGGTCGTCGTTTGGTGGCGGTGAAAAATACGTAACGGTTTTTGGAGAGTCTCTTTCGCAAAAGGGAAACGAAGTTACTTTTTTGCATCAAGAGGAAAATTTTTCAAAGAAGAATCTGGAATCTTACTACAACTGCGATTTAACAAACATAGAAACACAATTTGTTCAAGATTTAAGTTCACTAAAAAATCTTTCCCGAAAAGGTGATGTATTATTTGCGCTCACAAATTTCCGCGCAGTATCGTCAGAGGCAAAAGCAACAGTGTATATTTTGCAAGCGCCGTACGGAAAAATAAATTCTGCAAGCGTTTTTGAAAAACTGTTGAAAGGAAAAGCGAAAGAAAGCGCGAAAGATTTTTTCCGATTGAAACTTTTGAAACGAAGTAAAAATATTTCCCGTGTTGTCGTGTATTCACAATTCGTTCACGATGCGTTGCTACATCATCATGGAGCCGAAAGTTTTGTACTCGCTCCGCCGATTGATGATTTTTTTGTTGAGGGAATAAAGAAAGAAAAAATTGTTTTGAGCGTAGGAAGAATTTTTGCTGGGCTGTATAATCAAAAACGCTACGATATTACGACAAAAGTTTTTCAAGAACTTTTCAGGAAAGAAATGCGCGATTGGGAATATCATATTGTCGGAAGCATAGCAAACGACAAAGCGACACAAACAATGTTGCAACGCTTACAAAAAGAAAATTCCGGTTTTCCAATTTACTTTCATCTCAACGAGCCGTACGCAAAACTCAAAGAATGGTATAATCGCGCCTCTATATTTTGGCATGCAGCAGGATTTGAAGTTGACGAAGAAAAATTTCCCGAACGCGCAGAACATTTTGGAATGTCAACACTCGAAGCAATGTCGGCGTATGCTGTTCCGATAGTTGCAAATAAGGGTGGGCAAAAGGAAATTGTTCAAAATGGAGTGAACGGATTTTTGTGGGAAAAGATTTCTGATTTAAAAAAGCAAACGCTCGAAGTTGTCACCAATAAGAGTTTGAGAAAAGAAATTTCGCTCAATGCGCGGAAACGTTTTTCTGATTTTGACAGAGAACATTTCTCAAATCGCGTAGAGGAGTTGATGAAAGAGATTCTCTAAATCATTTCTCCGACAATCTTCTTTTATACATTTCTACCTTTTCATCCTCCCCTTTAATTTCGTACAAACGAATTAACCACTCTAAAAGTTGTTTCGGCTCAGAAACAATCTCAACCCCTTCCTCAAGAAACAAAATCAATTCATCAATTGGCGGAAGATTGACAATCGGGTCGAAGCATTCGCAAAGTTTTAAGTACGGAGCAACTTCGTTCGGATTTACTTTTGTCGCTTTTCTGTAATACGTAAATGCAAGTTCGTAATTATCTTTTTGCGCGAACGTTGTTTCGAAAACAGAGGCGAGCCAAAAATACACATCGAAGGAAATACGGGGAAATTCTTTCGCAAGTTTTTCTCCGAACAAACATAATTCTTCCGGGGAAAGAGATTTGTTCCAAAACAACAAGCGATACAATTCGATATCGTCAATGCGTTGAAGCAAAGCGTTTTCGAACGCATCAAAGATTTCGTTGAAATCGTTCGATTCGGTGAAACGCTTGCGGACTTGATCGCTTGAATACGTTGACATTATAGCACTCAGTATTTTAAGATTTATTCACTGTTTTTTTCAACATTGTAATTGTTGCATCAAAAACCATTTCCACAGAAATATTTTTCATACAATCCAACGTATGAATCGGGCAAACATTTCCGCCGTGAATTCCACACGGACGACAAGAAAGATTTTTCTGTTCCATAACAGAATCAAATTCTCCATACGGAGCAAAACCAAATTCGGGAATAGTCGCGCCGAAAATTGCTACAACGGGAGTTCTCATCGCAACAGCCAAATGCATCGGCGCACTATCATTGCTTACGAGTACGCTGCATCGGCGGATTATTTCTGCTGATTGAAGTAAAGTAAATTTCCCCGCTGAATTGAAAATATTGTTTGATGAAACCGAATTTTGAATTTCAGTACAAAGTTGTTCATCATTTTTCCCACCGACGAAAATAACCGAGAAATTTTCTTCAACTAATTTTTTCGAAAGAGAAATGAAATTTTCTTTCAACCAACGCTTTGTATTCCAAACGCTTCCCGGCGCAATCGCAATAATTTTTTGCTCAAGAGAAATTGTCTTTTCGGAAAAAAAAATATCAACAATTTTTTTATCTCGTTCGGAAGGAAATAAATTTGGAAGAATTTTTTCTGTAGGAGAAAATCCTAACTGTTCAAGCAATGTTAAGTTGCGTTCTATTTCGTGAATGTTCCTTTCGTACGGTACAACATTCGTGAACCAAAATTTTCCACTGCTTGTAGAAACGCCAATGCGTTTTGGAATTTGTGCAAGCGCTGCAAGCAACGCACTACGTAACGAACGATGAGGAATAAATGCAACATCGTAATTTTTTTTCCTCAATGTCATTGCTAATCTGAGCAATCCAAGAAAACCGGAATCATTTTTTCTTTTATCGAAAATTATTGTTTCGGAAATTGACGTGTGATTTTCTAGTACGTTTATCGTTGACGGAATTGTAACAACATCAACGATACAATCCTTGAAATGTTTTTTTGCTTCTTGAATCAACGGAAGCGTCAGCACAACATCGCCGATAAACGCAGTTTGAATAACAAGAATTTTCATTGCACGTTTTTCCATCTGCGATGCATCCAAAGCCATTGTTCGGGGTGCTGACGAATTATGTTTTCAAGCGTCGCTGTATGTCGTTGAGTTAAGATTTGAACGTTTTCTTCTGAGTACTCTTGAAGGTCGTCGTACATTATTTCCTCACAAAGAACTTTATACGTGCGGTTTTTCTGGCGAATACAGAACAACATAAACAAATGCGCACGTGTTTTCAAACAAAATGACGCTGGACCTTTAAACGTAGCAACGTTTCTTCCAAAAAAATTTACATAGACACTTTCTTTCGGCGCGCTTTGGTCCGAAAGAAGCGCAAGAAATTTTTGTTCTTTCAAGGTGCTCATTGCGACTTTTATTGCTTGTTCCATCGGAATTACTTCATTTCCAAATTTTGTTCGAATGCGGTTTATTTCCCTGTTAACTTTCTCATTATGCTGAGTTTTTATTATGACTTTTAAGGGGTGAAAAAGAGATACTCCTATTCGGGCGGCAAGCAGTTCCCAATTTCCAATATGCCCGGAGAGCAATATCGTTCCTTTATTTTGGTTATATGTTTTCGAAACGAATTTGTTATCGTCGTACGTAATTATTCTTTCAAGTTGCTTGCCTGTAATTTTTTTCAAACGCAAAAACTCGAACAATGTCATTCCAATATTTTCAAATGAGCGGCGAGCAAGTATACGAACTTCATTCTTTGTTTTTTCGGGAAATGCTGTTTGTATATTGCTCACGGCAATTTTTCTTCGTGCAAAAAAAAGAAAATAAAAAATTCTTCCACCCAATTTTCCAATCGTTTGTACAATGGAAAACGGTACCGCGTTTATCACGACTTCGAGAAATTTGTATCCGAGAAATTCAATTTGATGTAGCATTACTAAAAATTACAAAATCATTTTATTTCGTTCAAATATTTGATGGAGAAAATTTATTTTTGTATCATTTTCCTCAACTATGAATTCAACAGCAGATACAATTGCCGCAATAGCAACCCCACTTGGTGAGGGAGGAATTTCTGTTTTACGCGTTAGCGGAAATGATGCAATTTCCTCAGTAGATAAATTTTTTACTGGTAAAAGAAAACTTTCGGATGCGCTCACTCATACCGCACATTATGGAAAATTCTTCGGTGATAAAGAAAAATTTATTGACGAAGTTGTCGTAACTATTTTTCTTGCCCCAAACTCTTACACTGGCGAAAACGTGGCAGAAATTTCTTGTCATGGTGGCACATACGTGGCAAAGAAAATTTTGCAATCTTTGCTCACGAAAAATATTAGACTTGCAGAACCCGGTGAGTTTACGAAACGAGCATTCCTTAACGGTAAACTTGATTTAATACAAGCAGAAGCCGTGGCAGATTTAATAAAATCGCATTCTGACTGTTCTATTAGTACTTCACTTGAACATTTAAAAGGTGTTTTTTCGGAACAAATATTTTCGATACGAAAAAGTCTCGTTGATTTTTGTGGTTTGCTTGAATTGGAACTTGATTTTTTAGAAGAAGGATATAAATTTGCAGATAGAACACTATTAAAAGAAAAACTTTCTTCTACAATTTTTGAAGTCAGTGTTTTATTGGAATCGTATTCAATCGGGCGATTCTTAAAAGAAGGTGTGAAAATAGCAATTGTTGGAATGCCAAATGTTGGTAAATCTAGCCTTTTGAATGCATTATTGATGGAAAGCAAAGCAATTGTTACAGATATACCTGGAACAACTCGAGATATTGTTGAGGGTGAGCTTACGTTAGAAGGAATTTCATTCCGTTTTTACGATACTGCTGGAATCAGAGATACTGATGATGCAATAGAATCTGAAGGAATAAAGCGCACATTCGAAAAAGCATCTTCCGCTGATATTGTGTTAAATATAATTGACTCCACAGAAAAAGAAATATTAAATAACAATAATTTTTGGGACAATGCTTTTCTTGATAACATCATTTGCCTGAATGTGTACAACAAAATTGATTTAGTAACTGAAGATATTTTAAATCAAATAAAATCTTTACACTACAAAAAAAAAGTTGAGCAAATATTTGTTTCTGCAAAAAAACACATCGGATTGTCAGCACTATTAGAAAAGATTATAGACTTAACGATTCATACAAACACTGATACTTTTAACCGCAATATAATTACTAATGTACGACACAAAAATCTTCTCGCTTGTGTAAATGATGAATTAAAATCAGCACTTAGTAAAATTGAAAAAAATAGTGGTACAGAATTAATTGCTTTTGATGTAAGGAATGCATTAAATATTCTCTGTGAACTAACTGGGGAAATAACAAATGAAGAAATTCTCAATAATATTTTTTCAAAATTTTGTATTGGTAAATAGTTTCACGTGAAACAAATAAAAAATAGATTCGACGTTATTGTAGTCGGAGGTGGACATGCAGGAATTGAAGCAAGCATTGCTTCTTCAAAATTGGGTTGTAGCACATTGCTTGTAACTATGTTGAAAGATTCAATTGGGAGAATGTCATGCAATCCTGCAATCGGCGGCACTGCAAAGGGTCAAATTGTGAGAGAAATTGATGCTCTTGGCGGAGTAATGGGAAATATCGCTGATGAAACTGGCGTTAACTTTCGTATGCTTAATACATCAAAGGGTCCGGCTGTTTGGTCGCCTCGCTCTCAAAACGATAGAGAGTTGTATTCAAATAAAACTAAGGAGTATATTTTTTCACAACAACTGTTGACGGTAGTAGAAGATATAGTCGAAGAAATAATAGTTGTAGAAAAAAAATCGAAAAAAAATATTTCTGGAATTTTTCTAAAACAAATAGGAATTCTGTCTTGTCAGTGTTTAGTTATTTGTGCAGGAACTTTTTTCCACTCAATTATGCATACCGGTTTGAACAAAAGCGTTGGTGGACGATTTGGCGAGCAATCATCTGATGCACTTTCAAACTCTCTCTATAAATTAGGTTTCAAAATAGGAAGACTTAAAACCGGAACTCCGCCAAGAATCGCTATTGATTCCATTGATTTTTCATCTGTTGATGAGCAATTTAGCGACGAATTTCCAACTCCATTTTCTTTTTTAACTAAGAAAATTTCTAACAAACAAATTCCGATGTATCTAACAAACACAAGCGATGTTACACACAAGATATTAGCAAAAGGTTTTACATCATCTCCACTTTTTACTGGTGTAATAAAAGGTGTTGGACCTCGTTATTGCCCATCAATAGAAGACAAAATTGCTCGTTTTCCAGATAAAAACAGCCATCATTTGTTTCTAGAGCCAGAAGGTTACAATACAAAAACGGTATACGTAAATGGTTTTTCCACAAGTCTTCCACGCGAGATACAATTAGAAGCACTTCGCACTGTTCCTGGTTTAGAAAACGTAAATGTGTTGCGTCCAGGATATGCCGTTGAATACGATTTTGTTCCATCATATCAACTCAAACTTTCGTTAGAAACAAAACTTGTAGATGGACTTTTTCATGCTGGACAAATTAATGGAACTTCTGGCTATGAAGAAGCGGCGGCACAAGGATTGATTGCTGGAATAAATGCCGCTATGTACGTTCAAAAAAATGAGCCATTCGTTTTGAAACGTAGTGATGCATACATAGGAGTTTTGATCGACGATTTGATTAATTTCGAAATGGATGAACCATATAGAATGTTCACTTCACATGCTGAGTATCGCTTATTGCTGCGACAAGATAATGCAGATAGACGGCTTACTCGCATTGGGAATAAGATTGGACTTGCTTCAGAAAAAGCGGTTCAGCGTTTGGATGAAAAGGAAAAACTAATTTCATCGCTTTCTGAATTTGTGTACAAAACAACGCTTGCTCCTGAAAAAGTAAATGAGTACCTAAATTCTTGTCAAGAATCGCCGATAATACAGAGTGAACAAATCGCAAAACTTGTAAAACGCTCGAATGTAAAACTGAGCGAATTGCTTTCTTTGTACCTTGGTGACTTAGTGGTTGAAAAGAATATTTTTCCAACAAAGACACAAAGCCACCAAGAGCTCAGTCGTTTAGAAAAAGAAGCAATCGAGCAAGTAGAAATTGAACTGAAATACGATGGTTACATTTCAAGACAAAACGCAGACATAGAAAAGTTTGAAAAAACAGAAAGTGCAAAAATAACACTCGAATTCGATTACTCAAAAATAAAATCGCTTTCGGCTGAAGGAAGAGAAAAGTTGAATAAAATAAAACCGCAAACACTTGGACAAGCATCGCGGATAAGTGGAGTTACGCCGGCGGATGTTTCGGTGTTGATGGTGTATTTGCATAGATAGTATTCACTTGGCATTATTTGTAATATTGAAACTTATATACACTAGTGAATAATAACGGTTTCACGTGAAACAGTTTAATTAACAATATCTATTTCTTTAACAAAAAAATTTAATAAATGAAACGAATTATGTTCTTTTTGTAGTGGAATTGATTCGCAGCAGATTAATGGATGAAGGGAATCACGAAACTCAGTTTGATGGGAGCAAGTTAGAATCTGGTTTTTATTTTGTGCGGTTGTCTGTAATGCAAAATTGAGCAATGCGTTACACAGAAGCTAGGAAGATTTTGCAGGTAAAGAAGAAAAACTTCAAGGTTTTGGAAATAATGACTGTTTAAGTAAATGATGTACGAAAAAATTAAACATATTTTTGAATCGAACGGTTGCGAAATAAATGAGTCGCAGTATTTACTTTTTGAAAAATATGCCGCATTACTTCTCGAGGAAAATAAAAAAGTAAATCTCATTTCAAGAAAAGATGAAGGGAAAATTTGGGAGAATCATATTTTACATTCTCTTTCGTTGGTGCTGGATTCCCGATTTCTTGGGAATGACAATCTGAATAATATGAAAATTCTCGATATAGGAACAGGCGGCGGAGTTCCCGGAATACCGATAAAAATAATGTTTCCCGATTGCTCGATAACGCTGCTTGATTCTATTCAGAAAAAAATTACTTGCGTTCAAAGAATAGTTGCTGAATTGAAATTAAAAGATATACATTGCGTTTGTGGAAGAGCGGAAGAAATCGGAAAGAAAAAAGAGTATGCGAATAAATACGATGTTGTAGTTTCCCGTGCTGTTGCTCCGCTTGTTGACTTAGTTAATTGGGGCAAGTTATTATTGAAAAATGGAGGAAAATTATTTGCCTTGAAGGGCGGCAACCTTGAAGAAGAGTTGAAAAAATGTAAAACAGGATTCAATCTTGCTCCCGAAGTTTTTGATATTGATTTAGAAGGATTGGAGTATCTGAAAGAAGCGGAAAAGAAAATTGTTGTTGTAGAAAACCTTCAAGTTTTTTGAAACATTGAAGGTTAATTCTGTTACAAAAACGCTATACTAAGAATTTTATACACAAGTTTCGCCGCCGTTTCGCTTGGGTAATGCAAACTCTTAATCGGCGTAAATTCTACAACATCTGCTCCTACAATTCTCTTCTCCTTGCTTACCAATCGAAGTAAATCTATCGTTTCTTGCCACAATAAACCATTCGGCTCAGGCGTGCCGGTTGCTGGCATAATCGCTGGGTCAAACCCATCAACATCAAAAGAAATATATACTTCATCAGAAATTTTTTTGACAATTTTCTCTTGCCACGTTTTTTTTTTGCTCCAATTTCTGATTTGGTGAGCATAATAAGTGTTCACATTGTTGTTTTTTATGAAAACCGATTCCTCAATACTCTGCGCACGTATTCCTACCTGAAATAATTTCCCAGGATTTAAATATTCACACACTCTTGCCATTACGCTCGCATGACTGTATTTATTGCTTTGATACGACATTCTCAAATCGGAATGAGCATCGAATTGCAATACAGAAAGTTTTGGAAATTTTTCGAAGTGCGCTTTGATTAGCGCTTGAGAAATCGTATGTTCGCCACCGAGGGCGAGAAGAAATTTGTTTTTTGTGAGAATTTCTTTTGCTTTGTTGTAAATCATTTCCATCGCGGCCGCATTTTTTTCCCCTCCAAATTTTATCGGAGCAAGCGTTGCGATTCCAATTTTTTTGAAAATTTCTCTATCAAGTTCTTCGTCATACAATTCGACATAATGAGATGCATCGAGAATTGCTTTCGGTCCAAATTTCGTGCCACCTCCATAACTAACTGTTGCTTCGTATGGACATGGAAGGATTACTGCTTGTGATTTTTCAAACGAAGAATGCTGATGTTCAATTCCAAGAAAATTTTTTCTTGCTCCGAGAGTTTTTGTCTTCATTATAGTAATTCGTGGAAAATTATTTGGGCTGATTTTTTTTGTGAAAATAAAATCGGAACTGCAGAAAACTCTATTTCTTTTTTAGAATTATCTAGTTATCCCTTAAAAAGCCAATTTAGCAAGAGGATTAGCGAGTATAGGGTCGAAGAATTTTTGGAGAGAGGAGAAAATAAAAACGACAATATTTTTTGCCTCTTCCTTCCATTGATTCATCATGCGTTTGCAGTTATACGCCTATGCCGCCAACAGTAGATTCGTGGCATCGCCGGCGATAGCGCGATAGAAATTTCTTCCTAACCGATAATAATTT
>Ga0233424_10000298_pt1 | contig 67492 bp, 52 predicted proteins | sample Watercolumn_Towu_FD_181011 | JGI IMG/M metagenome (GOLD analysis project Ga0233424, IMG submission 181011) | Freshwater microbial communities from Lake Towuti, South Sulawesi, Indonesia - Watercolumn_Towuti2014_125_MG | ecosystem: Environmental > Aquatic > Freshwater > Lake | place: Indonesia... | reverse complement strand
CGGTCAAGGCCTGAAGCTGTAGAAGGTAGAGAGAAGCATCATGGGAAAAGTCACCGGCTTCATGGAGTTCGAGCGTCTGGACGAGGGCTATGAGCCCGTCGAGAAGCGCGTCAAGAACTACAAGGAATTCGTCATCGGCCTGAACGCCGAGCAGGCCAAGCAGCAGGGCGCCCGCTGCATGGACTGCGGCACGCCCTTCTGCAACAACGGCTGCCCGGTCAACAACATCATTCCGGACTTCAACGACCTGGTGTACCGCGGTCGTGCCGAGGACTGGAAGGCCGCCATCGCGGTGCTGCACAGCACCAACAACTTCCCCGAGTTCACCGGCCGCATCTGCCCCGCACCCTGCGAGGCGGCCTGCACCCTGAACGTGAATGACGATGCGGTGGGCATCAAGTCCATCGAGCACGCCATCATCGACCGCGCCTGGGAAGAGGGCTGGGTCACGCCCCGGCCGGCCAAGGCCAGGACCGGCAAGAGCGTGGCCGTGGTCGGCTCCGGCCCGGCCGGCCTGGCCGCGGCCCAGCAACTGGCGCGCGCCGGCCATGCGGTGACGGTGTTTGAGAAGAACGACCGCGTGGGCGGCCTGCTGCGCTACGGCATCCCCGACTTCAAGATGGAGAAGTCGCACATCGACCGCCGCGTGGCGCAGATGGAGGCCGAAGGCGTGGTCTTCCGCACCGGCGTGCTGGTGGCGGATCTGGGCGAGGGCAGCAAGGTCACCAACTGGGCCAAGGAAAGCATCGGCCCCGAAGAGCTCAAGGGCCAGTTCGACGCCGTGCTGCTGGCCGGTGGCGCCGAAGCCAGCCGCGACCTGCCCGTGCCGGGCCGCGATCTGCAGGGCGTGCACTTCGCCATGGAGTTCCTGCCCCAGCAGAACAAGGTCAACGCCGGCGACAAGCTCAAGAACCAGATCCGCGCCGACGGCAAGCATGTGGTCGTGATCGGCGGCGGCGACACCGGCAGCGACTGCGTGGGCACCAGCAACCGCCACGGTGCCAAGAGCGTGACCCAGTTCGAGCTGATGCCGCAGCCGCCGGAAGTTGAGGACCGCCCCCTGACCTGGCCCTACTGGCCCATCAAGCTGCGCACCTCCTCCAGCCATGAGGAAGGCTGCGAGCGCGCTTTCGCTATCGCCACCAAGGAGTTCCTGGGCGGGGAAGGGAAGGACAAGGGCAAGCTCGCCGGCGTCAAGACCGTCAAGGTCGAGTGGAGCGGCGGCAAGATGACGGAAGTGCCGGGCTCCGAGCAGATCCTGAAGGCGGACCTGGTCTTCCTGGCCATGGGCTTCGTCAGCCCGGTCGCTACCATCCTGGACGCCTTTGGCGTGGCCAAGGACGCCCGCGGTAACGCCAAGGCCACGACCGATTTCACGGGCGGCTACGCCACCAACGTGCCCAAGGTCTTCGCCGCAGGCGATATGCGCCGCGGCCAGAGCCTGGTGGTCTGGGCCATCCGGGAAGGCCGTCAGGCCGCCCGCGCGGTGGACGAGTTCCTGATGGGTGTGAGCGATCTGCCGCGCTGAAGCGCTGCGCTCGGTCTCATCTCCGGTAAAGCCGCCCTTGGGCGGCTTTTTTCATGGCCCCACCCGCCGCCAGTACGACCTAAGCTCGGCCCTTGGTCCTCCCCCCAAGGGGGTGCCAGGCGGCCTGTATCAGCCGCTTACGTTCATGCGTCCGTTTGTCGCGCGCTGCGGCGCGCCCGTCGGTCGGGGGCTGCGAAATGAGCAATATGCACGCTATCGTGGCCCCACGATGCCGACAATGGACGCCATACCGGTTCACCGGCCGCGCCTGGCGCGAGTCCGTTGAGCCCCTAACCGGTGCTCTTCTATGTCTCAAGCTCAGCGTGTTTCGTCCTTGGCCGTGCGGGGTTTCACCCTGATCGAGCTGATGGTGGTGGTCGCCATCGTGGGCATCCTGGCCTCGGTGGCCCTGCCAGCCTACAACGACTACATCCGCCGCGGTGCCCTGCCCGAGTCCTTTGCCCAGCTGGCCGACTACCGCGTCAAGCTGGAGCAGTACTACCAGGACAACCGCTCCTACGGTGCGGCCGCCTGTGCGGATGCTGGCAGCCGTCCCGCCTGGAATACCTTCACGCCCAGCGCGGCCAAGAACTTCAGCTACGCCTGTGTGCTCAATAACGGCGGCCAGGGCTTTGTGGTCACGGCCACCGGCAAGAGCGGCACCTCGGGCTACGGCCACGTGTTCACCATCAACGAGGCCAATGTGCAGACCACCAAGCTGTACAAGGGCAATGAGGTGAACAAGAACTGCTGGACCCTGCGCGGCAGCGAGTGCTGAGATGGGCCATTTCCTACCCTCCACCCTGATGCGCCGGCCCTGGCCTGGCGGGCGCATTTCCGGGCGCCATCGTGCGCGCGGCATGACCCTGATCGAGCTGGTGGTGGTGCTGGTGCTGGTGGTGGTGATGGCAGCGGCGGCAATGCCCAGCGTGCAGGTCTGGATACGCAATACCGAGATCCGCAATGTAGCCACCTCAATCCAGGCTGGCATGCAAAGGGCCCGGGCCGAGGCCATGCGGCGCAATGAGCGGGTCACGTTCTCCCTGGTGACCCTGAGCGATAACGGCCGCATGGACAACAGCTGCGCCGTGGCCGAGAACGGCAGTTCCTGGGTGGTGAGCCTGGACGAACCGGGTGGCCAGTGCGGCGCCACCGTGGGAGACGCGGCGGCCGCCCCCCGGCTGATCGACGTCCATGCCACGGGCTCGAAGGCCGCGGCGGTCAAGGTGCTGGGCACGGCGGGCAACGCGGGCGATGCGGCTCAGGTCGCTTTCGACGGATTTGGCCGCGTGGCCGGCCCCGCCAACAGCATTGTGCTCGTCGACATCACCAGCGGTACGGCCGGCGACGATTACCGCGATCTGCGCATCATGGTGGGCAATGGCGGCACCGTGCGCATGTGCGAACCCAAGATTGCCAAGGGGGGCACCGACCCCCGCGCCTGCTGAGGCCTGCGGGCCCGGAGTGAGCACCATGACCAGCATCAAACCCCGCCCCGCCCGTCGAAGCGTCCGTGGCTTCGCCATGTTCGAAGCTTTGATCGCCTTGCTGATCTGCGCCATGGGCATTCTGGGCGTGGTGGGCCTGCAGGGCTCGATGACCCGGGCCCAGAGCGCCTCCACCTTTCGGGCGGAGGCCGCCTTCCAGGCTCAGCAGCTGATCGGCGAGATGTGGAGCAACCGCCAGAACCTGGCCCAGTACAACACGGCCAACTGCGGCGCCAACTGCCAGTCCTGGCTGGCGCGCGTGGGGGCCCGGCTGCCCAATGGAGTGGCCACCGTGGTGGTTGACGCCACGGGCAATGTGAGCATAGAGATCCGCTGGACCCTGCCCGGCGAGGCGGTCAATCGCTACGCCACGGTCACCGCCATCACCGCGAGCTGATGATGATCAAACCCAGGAAGAAAACCGGCTCTGCCCAGCCCCGTCAGCGGGTGCGCGGTGTGACCCTGATCGAGTTGATGGTGGGCCTGGTGCTGGGCCTGGTGGTGGTGCTGGTCGTGGCCCAGGTGCTGGGCTTTGCCGAGGGCCAGAAGCGGGCCACCACGGGCGGCTCGGACGCCCAGGTCAACGGCGCGCTGGCGCTCTACACCCTGCAGCGCGAGATCCAGATGGCCGGCTATGGGTTGATCACCGATTCGCGCTCCCTCGGCTGCCAGGTCCGGGCTCAGCACACCGCCGTGGGGCCTGTGAACATGAATCTGGCCCCCATCGTGATCAACAACGGGGCCAACGGCGCGCCCGATACGATTTCCGTGGTCAGCTCCAGCCGGGCCTATTCCGTGCCCATGATTGTCAGCACCGACCATGCCATGGGGGCGGACCGTTTCACGGTGCGCTCGGCCCTGGGCGTCACGCCGGGCGATCTGGTCATTGCGGTGCCCGCCGACAAGGACTTCACCAACGCCGACAACTGGTGCACGACCTACCAGGTCACGGCCATCCAGAACAACAACCAGCTGGTCCACGGCGCCTCGCCCTGGAACGACACCCAGATCACGCCTGCCGCGGGCTACCCGGCGGGCAGCCAGCTGATCAATGCGGGCTCCATCGTCAACCGGGTGTTCTCGCTGACGGCGGATTGGTCGCTGCGGCAGCAGACCCTGTCGCCCACCAGCGGTGCCATGGAGTCGCAGGAGCTGTTTCCCCAGATCGTCAATCTGCAGGCTTATTACGGCCGCGACACCAATGCCGACGGCAATGTCGATATCTACGACAACACCGCCCCGGCCAGCAACGCCGCCTGGAACCAAGTCATCACGGTGCGCGTGGCCCTGGTCGTGCGCAGCGTGAGCTATCAGAAAGAGGAAGTTACCACGGTGGAGCCCAGCTGGGACGTGGGCACGGCCATACCGGTGGATGGCTCCCAGCCCTGCGGCAACAGCCGCTGCGTGACGCTGAAGGTCGATGGTCTGCCGGACTGGAAGCACTACCGCTACTCGGTGTACGACGTGGTGATTCCGCTGCGCAATATGCTGTGGAGGAGTCAGTGAGATGAGCGCCCTGTCTATCTCGATGAGGCGCTCGAAGCGCACGCAGCGCGGCCTGTCCCTGCTGTTTGCCCTGATGGCCCTGGTGGTGATCTCTCTGGCCTCGGTGGCCCTGGTCCGTTCGGTCGACACCGCCAGCCTGGTGATCGGCAATCTGGGCTTCAAGCAGGACGCGACCGCGACCGCGGGTCGCGCCACGGAGCTGGCGCTGACCTGGTTGCGCGCCAATGCAGGGGCCAATCTGCACAACGACAACGCCGTCCGGGGCTATTACGCGGCGAGTCGGGACAATATGGATCCCACGGGCCAGGACACGGCCCACAAGGGCATGCGTGCGGTGGTCGACTGGACGGGGGCCACGGACTGCAGCGCCTTTGCCAAGGGCAGCTATGCCAGCTGCATGCGCTCCTCCGCTCCCGTGGAGCTCGGCGGCAATACCGTGAGCTGGGTCATCACCCGCCTGTGCGCGGCCGAAGGCAACCCCAATGGCCTGGACTGCGCAACACCGCCTGGCTCCTCGGGCCTTCCGGGCGGCAACCGTGGGGCGATCAGCTACGGCGATGGTCAGCTGACCATGCCCTTCAGCAGCAGTCAGTATTACCGCGTGGTGGTCAGGGTGCAGGGGGCTCGCGGCACCACCTCCTACACCGAAACCATTGCGCAGATGTGAGCGGCAGCAGGCCGCAGGAGCACGAGCATGAACAAGACCTGGATTCAGCGCAGCATGCGATGGGGCGTGACAGGCCTGACGGCCTTGCTGCTGGGCGCTTCGGCCTGGGCCGGCCCGGCGGACCTGGCGGATCGTCCGCTGGGCACCGCAGCCAGCGGCACGCAGGTGCGCAGCAATCTGATGTTCGTCCTGGATGACTCCGGCTCGATGAACTGGAATTTCCTGCCCGATGATGCCCCGCAGTCGGACATCTGCTTTGGCTCCTCGGACAGCAATCTGATCTTCTACGATCCGACCCGCACCTACGACCCGCCGCTCAATTCCGACGGCTCGCCCATGAGCGATGCCAGCTTCACCTCGGCCTGGGACGATGGCTACAACCGCGGCTCGGGGATTGTGTACGACCTGAGTCAGAACAACCCCGAGACGCCCACGATCTATGGAGCGTTCAAGAGCCAGACCTCGTCTTACAGCGATACGGTGTGCGGCGCGGCCAATTCACGGTCCTGCAGCCTGCCGCGCACCAGCACCAGCGAGAATTTCAACGGCACCGATACGGTGGTGACCGTGGCCAGCTACCAGCTGGTCAATGCCCCCGGCAAGACCTGCCGCAACAACTCGACCAATAGCTGCGCCATCCGCGAGACCCTCACCAAGATCACCACGGAGGGCCCCCGGGGGCCCTTCCTGTGGGCCAAGCGCAAGGCCGGCGCGTCCCTGGCGAGTTGCGACGCGGCTGATTTCGATCTGGTGCGGGCCTCGCTGTCGACCCTGACCGCCGCGCAGAAGAAGAATTACGCCAACTGGTTCTCCTACTACCGCACCCGCATGCTGGCCATGCGCGCAGGCGCAGGGCGTGCCTTTGCCAAGATCGACGCCACGCGCTTTCGCGTGGGCTTCTCCAAGATCAGCGAGTACGCCAACGGCGGCGCCGACAGCAAGGGCTTTCTGAACATCCGCGACTACGACAGCGGCACCCAGAAGGTCGACTTCTTCAGCCGGCTCTACAACACCTCGGGCACCAGCAACACCCCCTTGCGCCCCGCGCTGGCACGTGCCGGTCGCTACTACGCGAACAAGCTGTCCAACCAGAGCGATCCGGTGCAGTACTCCTGCCAGCGCAACTACACCATCCTGTCGACCGACGGCTACTGGAACCAGGACACGGCATCCCCGCTGAACCTGAGCGGTGGCACGGGCGTGGGCAATCCCGATGCCGGCACCGGCGTCGAGCGCCCCATGCGCGACGAGGCGAACAACGGCGCCGGCCTGAGCAACACCCTGGCCGACGTGGCCATGTACTACTACGTCAACGATCTGCGGACCTCGACCCTGGGCAATTGCAGCGGCTCGGTCGCCAACCAGGATGTGTGCGAGAACAATGTGCCCAGCGACGGTGCGCGCGATACCAATCCAGCCCAGCACATGACCACCTTCACGCTGGGTCTGGGTCTGAGCGGCACCCTGACCTATGACAAGAACTACCTGAGTCAGACCACCGGTGACTTCGCGGCCCTGAAGCAGGGCAGCAAGGTCTGGCCCGATCCCATCAACAACAGCGGGGCCGAGCGCATCGACGACCTCTGGCATGCCGCGGTCAACGGGCGCGGCAACTACTACAGCGCCAGCAATGCTGCGGAAATGGCCACCAGCCTGGTGGATGCGCTGAGCAAGATCGAGGCGGCCACCGGCAGCTCGGCCGCCGCGGCCACCAGTTCGCTGACCCCCAGCTCGGGAGACGACTGGATCTTCGTGCCCCTCTACACGACCAAGACCTGGGATGGCACGGTCAACGCCTTCAAGCTCAATACCGCCACTGGCGAGGTGCTCAATCCCACCCGTCCCATCTGGTCGGCGGCCGAACGCATCAAGGCGCAGCCTTCGAGAAACATCTACTTCAACAGCGGCGGGCGGCTGGGTGATTTCACCAAGAGCGGTCTGCAGAATGCGGGTCTGCTGGGCAATTTTGACGGTCTGTGCACGGCGGGCGCCGAGAAGCTCACGCAATGCGTGAACCTGAGTGCCGATGCCAAGGCCAAGGCCACGGCCGAGAATCTGATCAATTTCCTGCGCGGCAGCAGCAGCAATGAGCTGAGTGCCAGCGTGGAGGCGGATCGCGTGTTTCGCACCCGGACCGGCCCGCTGGGCGACATCGTCAATGGCGCACCGGTCTATGTGAAAAAGCCGCTGATGAACTATGGCGACGGCTATTCCAGCTTTGCCAGCAAGTATGCGAACCGCCAGGCCGTGCTCTACGTGGCGGCCAACGATGGCATGCTGCACGCGCTCAAGGTGAGCGATGACGAGACGGGCGGGCGCGAGCTCTGGGCCTATGTGCCCAGCATGGTCATGTCGAACATGTACCTGCTGGCCGACAGCGCCTACGAGTCCAAGCATCGCTTTTTTGTGGACGGTGCACCGGTGGTGGCCGATGTCCAGAACGGCACCGAGTGGCGCACCATCCTGGTCGGTGGCCTGGGCAAAGGGGGGCGCGGCTATTACGCGCTGGATGTGACCGAGCCCACCAATCCGCAGCTGCTGTGGGAGTACACCGATAGCGATCTGGGCTACACCTTCGGCAATCCCGTGATCACGAAGAACAAGGCCGGCAAGTGGATCGTGGCCTTCACCTCGGGCTACAACAATGTGAGTACCGGCACGGGCAAGGGCTATCTGTACGTGCTGGACGCCATCAGCGGAGCCCGCCTTCACAAGATCGAGGCCAAGACCTCCGGCTCGACCTTTGTGGGGGACACCGCCACCCCCAGCAATCTGGGCAAGCTCAACGCTTGGATCGACGACCCGACCCGCAACGTGGCTTCGCGCTTCTACGCCGGAGACATGCTGGGCAATGTCTGGCGCTTTGACTTTGACGACAACTACGGCACCAGCGGCAAGGAAGCCACCTTGCTGGGCACGACCGGCAGCGGCCAGCCCATCACCACGCGTCCGGTGGTGAGCGAGATCGTGGACGGTGCTTACCGCTACTCGCTGGTGACGGTGGCCACCGGGCGCTACCTGGGCACCACCGATGTGGGCGACAAGACCGTGCAGTCGGTCTACACCTTCAAGGACCAGCTGACGGATTCGGGTCTGGGCGCTCTGCGCAGCAACCCGGGCATGGTCAAGCAGACCCTGAAGGCCGATCGCAGCGGACTCGAGAATCCCAAGACCGTAACCTGGTCCAGCCAGATGGGCTGGTATGTGGACTTGAGCATCACCCCGGGTGAGCGGGTCAATGTGGATGTGGGGCAGCAGCTCAATCAGCTCATCGTGGCCAGCAATATTCCCACGCCCACGGTCTGCTCGCCGGGCGGTACGTCCTGGCTTTACTTCCTGGAACTCGGCTCGGGCAAGCCCTTGCTGACCTATGCCAACACCACCCTGGTGGCAGGTATCACCACCATCCAGACCACCACCGGCAAGCTGGTGACCCTGGTGCAAGGGGTGGACGGCAAGAACACGGCCAAGACGGGGGCGGACCCCAGCCAGCTGCAGCCCAGCACTCTGCGCCGCACCTCCTGGCGCGAGCTGATGAATTGAGCGCCGGCTTCGCCTCGCCAGCGCCGGGAGCCCGGCCGGGTGCAAGTGCACGCGGCCGGGCTTTTCAGTGCAGCGTGGTGCTGGCCTTGTTCGGCCATGCCCTGATCCTGGCCAGCGGCCTGCGCTGGCAGGCGCAGCCGGGCGCCATGGAGGCGGCGGCAAGACCTGCGCCGCCCGCCCTGACCGTGAGGATGCAGGTTCGTGCGGCCGAGCCGGGGCAGGCGCCGGTGGCGGCCTACCGGATGCTCAGGAGCACCAGTCGTCTTGAGGCGCCGTCCTGGCCCGGCGTTGAGCCTGCGCCCCGCCCGGAGCCGCTGCTGACCCCGCCGGAGGCCCCGGCCCTGCCCAGTCTGGAGCGCAGCTACGTTCCCCGCGAGCTGCTGAGCCAGGGGCCGGTGGCCCAGGGCGTGGTGCTCTTGCAGTGGCCGCCCCAGGCGCCCTTGAGCGGCAGCTTCCGCGGGCAGTTGCGCCTCTTCATCGACGAGCAGGGCGTGGTGCGCCGGGTGGAGGCCGCCGACGAGGGCTTGCCGGACCTGCTTTTCGAAGCCGCCCGTCTGGCGTTTCAGGACACGCGTTTCAGCCCCGGCGAGTTGCAGGGCCAGGTCGTGCGTTCGGTCATACGGGTGGAGGTCAGTTTCGAGAACGGGCCCCTGAATATGAGACCGTGAAGGTCAGCTGAAGCGACCTCGCGCGAGCGCCGCACGCCCGCTCGGTGTTTCCCCTATGATGTGGCTTTCGGATCGAGGGTCGAGGCCCTTCATCGCAAAGGCTTATGGCCCCACCGATAGTTTCCACCACCCCATCTTCTCCCACCCCGCCCCTGGTCGAGTTGCGCGATGTCAGCTGCGGCTACGGTGATCGCCTGATTCTCGAGGGCGTGAACCTGAGCCTGCCGCGCGGCAAGGTGCTGGCCCTGATCGGTACGTCCGGCGGCGGCAAGACCACGGTGCTGCGCCTGCTGGGGCGTCAGCTCAAGCCGGTGCGGGGGCAGGTGTTGTTCGACGGTCAGGATCTGGCCGGCCTGGATCAGGCCGGCCTGTACGCCGTGCGCCGCCGCATGGGCATGCTGTTCCAGTTCGGGGCCCTGTTCACCGATCTCTCGGTGTATGAAAACGTGGCCTTCCCGCTGCGCGAGCACACCGATCTGCCCGAGGCCATGATCCGCGACCTGGTGCTGATGAAGCTCAATGCCGTGGGCCTGCGCGGCGCGCGCGACCTGATGCCCTCCGAGGTTTCGGGCGGCATGGCGCGGCGGGTGGCCCTGGCCCGCGCCATCGCGCTGGACCCGGACCTGGTGCTGTATGACGAGCCCTTCGCGGGCCTGGATCCGATCTCGCTGGGCGTGGCCGCCCGCCTGATCCGCGACCTGAACGACGCCCTGGGCCTGACCAGCATCATCGTTTCGCATGATCTGCATGAGACCTTCGCGATTGCCGACCAGGTGGCCATGATTGCCAATGGCCGCGTGGTGGCCCAGGGCACGCCCGAGGAACTGCGCCACAGCAGCGACCCGCTGGTGCAGCAGTTCGTGGGGGCCCAGGCCGATGGTCCGGTGCGCTTTCACCAGCCGGCCCTGCCGGTGGGCGAAGATTTCGGCCTCAAGGCTGCCGCCAGGGAGTCCGCATGAGCGCCGTCGCCCTGCTGGCCCGGGTGGGGCGCGCCTTACGCCTGGAACTGGCCGATATCGGCGCCGGCGCGCGCCTTTTCGCGCAGATCCTGGCGCGCAGCGGTCCGGCCCTGATGCGCTTCGGCCTGGTGCGCGAGCAGGTCTTCTTTCTGGGCAACCGCTCCCTGTCCATCATCGGGGTCTCGGGCCTGTTCGTGGGCTTTGTGCTGGCCCTGCAGGGCTACTACACCCTGCAGCGCTACGGCTCGGCCGAGGCCGTGGGCCTGCTGGTGGCCCTGAGCCTGGTGCGCGAGCTGGGGCCGGTGGTCACGGCCCTGCTGTTCGCCGGCCGGGCCGGGACCTCGCTGACCGCCGAGATCGGCCTGATGAAGGCCGGCGAGCAGCTCACCGCCATGGAGATGATGGCGGTGGACCCCATTCGCCGCGTGCTGGCGCCGCGCTTCTGGGGCGGCGTGATCGCCATGCCCTTGCTGGCGGCCGTGTTCTCGGCCGTGGGCGTGATCGGGGGCTGGCTGGTGGGCGTGGTGCTGATCGGCATCGACCCCGGTGCCTTCTGGTCCCAGATGCAGGGCGGGGTGGATGTGTTTGCCGACGTGGGCAATGGCGTGATCAAGAGCCTGGTGTTCGGCATCACGGTCAGCTTTGTGGCCCTGCTGCAAGGCTATGCCTGCAAGCCCACGCCCGAAGGCGTGTCGCAGGCGACCACGCGGACGGTGGTGCTGGCTTCGCTGGCGGTGCTGGGTCTGGACTTTGTCCTGACCGCCATGATGTTTTCGATTTGAGGGAGATGAGACGATGCAATCTCGTCACGATGCATGGGTGGGCTTCTTCGTGCTGCTGGGCGGCGCGGCCCTGCTGTTCCTGGCCCTGAAGGCCGGTAATCTGCTGAGCCTGAACTTTGACGAGACCTACCAGGTCTCGGCCAAGTTCGACAATATCGGTGGCCTCAAGCCCCGTGCCGCGGTGAAGAGCGCGGGTGTGGTGGTGGGCCGGGTGGAGTCCATCGGCTTTGACGACAAGACCTTTCAGGCCAAGGTCGTGCTGAATCTGCACAAGAATGTGGCCTTCCCCAAGGACAGCTCGGCCAAGATCCTGACCTCGGGCCTGCTGGGCGAGCAGTACATCGGCCTGGAGCCGGGCGCGGACGAGAAGAACCTCGTGGCCGGTGACAGCATCAAGCTCACCCAGTCGGCCGTGGTGCTGGAAAACCTGATCGGCCAGTTCATCAACAGCAAGGCGGCGGATATGGGCAGCGGCAGCGGAGAGAAGAAGTGAGCGGCGAAGGCGGCAGAGGCCGCGCTTTACCGGGGCGTCTGCGCGGGCTGCTGCTGGTGGCCCTGGTGCTGGGCCTGAGTGCCTGTGCCAGCACCAACCCGCCCGCGAGCACGGCCACGCACAAGCATGACCCCTGGGAAAACTGGAACCGCAAGGTCTTCAACTTCAACGAGAAGGTGGACGAGGCGGTGCTCAAGCCCGTGGCCACAGCCTATAGCGAGGTCGTGCCCTCGCCGGTGCGCCAGGGCGTGGACAATTTCTTCGGCAATGTGGGCGACGCCTGGTCGGCCGTGAACCTCTTCCTGCAGGGGCGCTTCAAGCTGGGCGTGCAGCAGACCATGCGCGTGGCCGTGAACTCCACCCTGGGTTTCGCCGGTCTGCTGGACATCTCGACCGAGGCCGGCCTGGAGCGTCATAGCGAGGACCTGGGCAAGACTTTCGGCCGCTGGGGCACGGGCACGGGCTCCTACATCGTCTGGCCGCTGCTCGGCCCCTCGACGGTGCGCGACTCCTTTGCGCTGCCCTTCGACCGCCTGGCCAGTCCGGCTCTGCTGCTGGATGGCGGCGACAAGCAGTTCGCCATCATCACCCTGCAGACCATCAATGCGCGCTCCAATTTCCTGCGCGCCGGCGAGATGCTCGACGGCATTGCGCTGGACAAGTACACCTTCATCCGTGATGCCTACCTCACCAAGCGCCGCACCATCGAGGAAGACGAAGAGGATGACTACGAGGTGCAGACCCCCGAGCCGCCGGTCAACCCCCAGGCCGACCGGTGAACCCCGCGGCGCCCTCGTGCGTTGTGGCCTGGAGCGGTGGCGCCAAGGCCCCACTCCAATCCCAAGAAAGGAACTCCATGTTCGCAAACAAACGAACCCTGCTGCGCGGCGTGCTGGCCCTGGGCCTGGTCGCCCTGAACTCCCTGCCGCTGGCCGCTCACGCGGCCGATGCCAGCGCGCCCGACACCCTGATCCGCCAGCTCTCGCTGGAGACCATCGAGACCGTCAAGTCCGACAAGGCCATCCAGGGCGGCGATGTGCAGAAGATCGTGCAGCTGGTCGACTCCAAGGTCATGCCCCATGTGAATTTCCAGCGCATGACCGCCTCGGCCGTGGGCCGCTACTGGCGCCAGGCCAGCCCTGACCAGCAAAAGCGCCTGCAGGAAGAGTTCAAGGCCCTGCTGATGCGCACCTATGCCGGTGCCCTGACCCAGGTGAAGGAGCAGACCGTGGCGCTCAAGCCCCTGCGCGCCTCGCCCGACGATACCGAGGTGGTGGTGCGCACCGAGGTGCGTGGCAAGGGTGACCCCATCCAGCTGGACTACCGTCTGGAGAAGTCGGGCAACGTCTGGAAGATCTACGACGTCAATGTGCTGGGCATCTGGCTGGCTGACCAGTACCGCAACAGCTTTGCCCAGGAGATTGGTGCCAATGGCATCGACGGCCTGATCAAGGCCCTGGCCGACCGCAATGCCAAGGCCGGCGGTGCCGCGGCGGCTGGCAAGTCCTGACCCTGTGATGCCGGACACCATGCTGAAGCTGCCTGCCAGCATCCGGCTGAGCGAGGCCAGCGGCCTGTGGCGGGCCCTGGAGGCCGGCTTGCGCGCCGAGGCGGCCCAGGTGCGCAATGCCGCGGGTGCAAGCCTGCGACTCAATGCCGCCGAGCTGCATGATTTCGACTCCGCCGCCCTGACCCTGCTGCTGCAGGCCTCCCGCCTGTGCGGCCGGCAGGGCCTGCGGCTGGAGGTGCATGGCGCACCGCCCAAGCTGCAGGAGCTGGCCCGCGTCTATGGCGTGGCCGAGCTGCTCTGGCCGGTATCGGCCCAGACCGCGCGAGAAGCCGCCTGAGGGCGGCTTTTTTGTGCCCCCCGGTGGAGGGCTCAGCTGGCGTAGCGCTTGCTGCGCAGATTGCGCTTGATCTCCTGCAGCAGCGGACGGAGCTTCTGTTGGCCCAGCTGCAGGGCTACGCCCGTGGTCAGGATGTCCACCGCGATCAGATGCAGCAGGCGCGAGACCATGGGGCTGTAGCGGTCGAAGTCCTCGGGATGGTCCACGGCCAGCAAGACCTGGCCCGGTGCCTGGCCCATGGCCGCCAGGGGCGAGCCGCTGGCGGTGATGATGATGGTGGTCGCGCCCTTCTTGCGCGCGATCTCGGCCGCATCCATCAGGTCGCGGCTGCGGCCCGAATTGCTGATGACCACTGCGCAGTCGCCCGGGCCCAGCATGGTGGCGCTCATCAGCTGCACATGGCCGTCGCTGCAGGCGATGGTGTTCACGCCCAGGCGGAAGAACTTGTGCTGGGCGTCCTGGGCCACTATGCCCGAGTTGCCCACGCCGTAGAACTCGATGCGCTTGCCATTGCGTCCGGCTTCGGTCAGGGCGCCGATGGCGCGCTCGAAGGCATGGCTGGCCGCGTCATTGCGGTAGTGCAGCAGGGCGGCCACGGCGTTGTCCACCACCTTGACGATCAGATCGCCGGGCTTGTCGTCCTCGTCCACCGCGCGGTGCACAAAGGGCACGCCCTCGTTCACGCTGCCGGCCAGCTTGAGCTTGAAGTCCGCCAGGCCGTCGTAGCCCACCGAGCGGCAGAAACGCACCACCGTGGGCTTGGACACATGAGCCCGGTCCGCCAGCTCGCTGACCGGCAGATTGGCGAAAGCCCGGGCGTCCACCAGCAGCAGCTTGGCCACCCGCTGCTCCGCCGGGGGCAGGGCCGGCAGGGCCGCCTTGATTCTCTCGAGCATGCTCATGGCAGCACCTGTGTTGACCGAGCGAAGCCCAGGGATCCGGCTTGGCCGGGTCCTTGGGCTTGCCCCCTTGAGGGGGCGCGCAACGCGCGTAGGGGGTGGGCCATGTTCACTGTTCCTCGGCCCAGCTGAAGCCCTCGCGGGCCACCAGGGCGCTGGCGGCCGGCGGTCCCCAGGAGCCGGCGCTGTAGGTGCGCGGGCCGGCGGGGTCCTGGGCCCAGGCGTCGAGGATGGGCTCCACCCAGCGCCAGGCCTGCTCCTGCTCGTCGCTGCGCACGAAGAGGTTCAGGCGGCCGGCGATGGCGTCCAGCAGCAGGCGCTCATACGCGCCCACGCGGTCGGCGGCGAAGGCCTTGTCGAAGTCTAGGTCCAGCGAGACCGGGGCCAGGGCTTCGCCATGCGCGCCACCCTTGGCGGCCTGCAGGCGCAGCTCCAGACCGTCCTCGGGCTGCAGCTTGATCACCAGCTGGTTGGGCCGGTTGGCGCCCGGGAAGATGGGGTGGGGCACCGGGCGGAAGTTCACCACGATCTGCGCGTCGCGTGCCGCCAGGCGCTTGCCGGTGCGCAGATAGAAGGGCACGCCGGCCCAGCGCCAGTTCTGCACCTCGGTGCGCAGGGCCACAAAGGTCTCGGTGCGGCTGTCGGCCGGCACCTTGGCTTCGTCCAGATAGCCCACCACGGCCTTGCCGTCCACGGTGCCGGCGCGGTACTGGCCGCGCACCACGTCGCGGGCCACCGAGTCCGGCGTGAAGGGCTTGAGCGCGCGCAGCACCTTGAGCTTCTCGTCGCGGATCGCGTCGGCGTCGTTCGAGCTGGGCGGCTCCATGGCGATCATGGTGAGCAGCTGCAGCGCATGGTTCTGCACCATATCGCGCAGGGCGCCCGTGCCATCGTAGAAGGGGCCGCGGGTGCCCACGCCCAGGCTTTCGGCCAGGGTGATCTGGATGTTGGCGATGCTCTCGCGGTGCCAGAGCGGCTCGAACAGGGCGTTGCCGAAGCGCAGGGCCATCAGGTTCTGCACCGAGGGCTTGCCCAGGTAGTGGTCGATGCGGAAGGCCTGGCGCTCGCTGAAGACCGAGCGCACCACCTTGTTGATCTGCTGGGCGCTGGCCAGGTCGTGGCCCAGCGGTTTCTCCAGCACCACGCGCACACGCGGCTCGTTCAGGCCGGCCGCGCCCAGCTGCTCGCAGATCTGGGTGAAGAGATGCGGGCTGGTGGCCAGGTAGAGCACCACGGTATCGGCCTGGCGCTCGCCCAGCCATTCCTTGAGGCGCTGATAGTGCTCGGGCTGGGAGAGGTCCATGCGCCGGTAGAAGACCTGGGCGGCAAAGCGCTCGAACTCCTCGTCGCTCGGGCGCTTGGAGCCGTCCACCTCGCGAAAGCGCTCCTTGAGCCATTCGCGGTAGCGCTCGTCGGGCATCTCGTCACGGGCCACCGCCAGAATGCGACCACCCTCGGGCAGCTTGCCGTGGCGGAAGGCCTGGAACAGGGCCGGCATCAGCTTGCGCCAGGTGAGGTCGCCGGTACCGCCGAAGAAGACAAGATCGAATGACATGCTGCGCGCCGCTTCTCTTACGAATGTTTTGTTGATGTAACGAAGTTACCGGATTTATGATGCACGAGTTTCGTGTGGGGGTCAATCCGGGCCGGCGCGGCAGGTTCTAATAAGGACTGTTTTCCCTTCACGTCATGAAGACCATGAACCAGCTCGATCAACTGAAGTCCTACACCACCGTGGTTGCCGACACCGGCAACTTCCTGCAGCTGGCCCAGTTCGCGCCGCGTGATGCGACGACCAATCCCTCGCTCATCCTCAAGGCCGTGCTGCAGCCGGAGTATGCCCCCCTGCTGGCCGAGACCGTGGCGGCGCACAAGGGCCTGGCCCTGGACGAGATCGTGGACCGGGTGCTGGTGCGCTTCGGCCTGGAGATCCTGAAGGTGGTGCCGGGCCGTGTGTCCACCGAGGTGGATGCCCGCCTGTCCTTCGACCGTGCCGCCACCGTGGCCCGTGCGCGCCGCATCATGGCGCTGTACGAGGCCGCCGGCATCCCGCGCGAGCGCGTGCTGATCAAGATCGCCTCCACCTGGGAAGGCATCCAGGCCGCCGCCGAGCTGGAGCGCGAGGGCATACGCTGCAACCTGACCCTGCTGTTCTCCTTCTGCCAGGCCGTGGCCTGCGGCGCCGCCGGCATCCAGCTGATCTCGCCCTTTGTGGGCCGCATCTACGACTGGTACAAGAAGAGCGCCGGCGCCGCCTGGGACGAGGCCGCCAGCGCCGGCCCCCATGACCCGGGCGTCAAGTCCGTGGCGCAGATCTTCAACTACTACAAGAAGCACGGCATCAAGACCGAGGTCATGGGTGCCAGCTTCCGCAATATCGGCCAGATCCAGGCGCTGGCCGGCTGCGACCTGCTGACCATCAGCCCCGAGCTGCTGGCCCAGCTGCAGGCTTCGGAGGCCGCGCTGCCGCGCGCGCTGGACGCCGAGGCCGCACGCGCCGCGGACATTCCCGCGGTGTCCTACGACGAAGCGGGCTTCCGCTTTGCCCTCAACCAGGATGCCATGGCCACCGAGAAGCTGGCCGAGGGCATCCGCCTGTTTGCCGTGGATGCCGGCAAGCTGGACCAGCTGATCGAAAAGAGTCTTTGATGCTGTATTCGCGTTGTGACCAGAGCCCGGCCTGGGCTGCGCTGCAAGCGCATTACCAGGGCGGCGGCCGCGACTTCGACCTGCGCCAGGCCTTTGCGCAGGACGCCGGGCGCTTTGCTGCCTGGTCCTTCGAGGCGCCCGAGGTCTTTGCCGACCTGTCCAAGAACCGCATCGATGCGTCCACCCTGCAGCTGTTGCTGCAGCTGGCGCGCGACTGCGGTCTGGAGTCACAACGCGATGCCATGTTCAAGGGCGAGCCCATCAACCACACCGAGGATCGCGCCGTGCTGCACACGGCGCTGCGCTCCCCGGCGGGGCAGGGCCTGTTCAGCGACGAGGTGCAGCAGGCGCTCACGCGCATGCTGGACTTTGCCGAGAGCGTGCGCGACGCGGCCGCCAGCGGCATCCGCGATGTGGTGCATATCGGCATCGGCGGCAGCGATCTGGGACCGGCCATGGTGGTGCAGGCCCTGGCGGCCTACACCCAGGCGGGGCAGCGCCTGCATTTCGTCTCCAATGTGGATGGCCATGATCTGGCCGCCGTGCTGCCGGGCCTGCGGCCCGAGAGCACGCTCTTCGTGATCGCTTCCAAGACCTTCACCACGCAGGAAACCCTGGCCAATGCCCAGGCCGCCAAGGCCTGGTTCCTGGCCGCGGGCGGCACGGATGTGGCGCGCCACTTCGTGGCCACCAGCAGCAACACGCAGGCCGCGGGTGCCTTCGGCATCACGACCACCTTCGGCTTCTGGGATTGGGTGGGGGGCCGCTACTCGCTGTGGTCGGTGATCGGTCTGCCGATTGCCATCGCCATCGGCGCGGCCAATTTCCGGGCCCTGCTCGAGGGCGCGCATGCGATGGACGAGCATTTCCGCCGCACGCCGCTGGAGCGCAATCTGCCGGTGCTGCAGGGCCTGATCGACCTCTGGTACCGCAACTTCCACGGCTTCACGAGCCGCTCCGTCGCCCCCTACCACCAGGGCCTGCGCCGCCTGCCGGCCTATCTGCAGCAGCTGGAGATGGAGAGCAATGGCAAGGGCGTGGACCGTGAGGGTCAGGCCTTGAGCTATGCCACCAGCCCGGTGGTCTGGGGCGAGGCCGGCACCAATGGCCAGCACGCCTACTTCCAGATGCTGCACCAGGGCACGGACGTGGTGCCGGTGGAGTTCATCGCGGTGAAGACCCCGCAGCATGGTGCGCCGGCAGGCAGCGAGCTCGCGGCCCTGCTGCAGGACCAGCACCAGAAGCTGCTGGCCAACTGCCTGGCCCAGTCTCAGGCCCTGATGGAAGGCAAGACCGTGGAGCAGGCCCTGCAGGAGCAGGCGCCCACGGCCTCCAAGCGTCTGAGCCCGCTGGCGGTGGCGCGGCATCGCAGCTTCCCCGGCAACCGGCCCAGCAGCACCCTGGTGCTGGAGGCGCTGACGCCGCGTGCCCTGGGCGCCCTGATCGCGCTCTACGAGCACCGCGTCTTCGTCACCGGCGCGCTCTGGGGCATCAACAGCTTTGACCAATGGGGCGTGGAGCTGGGCAAGGCCCTGTGCAACCGCCTGCTGCCGCGCCTGGCCAGCGGTGACGCCACGGGCCTGGACGCGTCCACGGCCGGTCTGCTGGCCCGTCTGCGCGCTTGATGGTGCGCCTGACACGTTGACCGGATGACGATGAATATTGTTTTTGACTTCGGCGGCGTGCTGTTCCGCTGGCACCCGCCGAGCTTCCTGGCTCGCATCTGGCCGCACCGCGTGCCCGATGCCGAGGCGGGCCAGGCGGTGGCGGCGCAGTTCTTCCAGCATTACGCGGGTGACTGGGGGGCCTTTGACCAGGGCCTGATCGGCGCCGACGAGGTGATCGCGCGCATTGCCGCGCGCACCGGCTGGCCGGCCGCCGAGGTGGCCCAGGTGGTGGACGCGGTGGCGGACGAGCTGCAACTGCTCACGCCCACCGTGGCCCTGATCCAGGATCTCAAGGCCGCGGGGCACCGGCTCTTCTATCTCTCGAACATGCCCGAGCCCTATGCCGACCACCTGGAGCGCAGCCACCCGCTGCACCAGTGGTTCGAGAACGGTGTGTTCTCCGGCCGGGTCAAGCAGTCCAAGCCGGGGGCGGAGATCTACCGCATCGCCACCGAGCGTTTCGGCGTGGCGCCCGAGAGCTGCCTTTTCCTGGACGATCACCCGGCCAATATCGAGGCGGCCCATGCGGCCGGCTGGCAGGCCCTGCACTTCACGACGGCCGAGGCCATGCGGCCCCAGCTGCGCGAGCGCGGCCTCTTAGGGCTCTAGGTCGGGGTCTTCCGTCGGCGGCGCAGCCTGCACGCGGAAGCTCTCGCTGGCCCAGGCGCCCAGATCGATCTGGCGGCAGCGTTCGCTGCAGAAGGGGCGCCACAGATTGCTGGGCGCGAACACGCTGTCGCCGCCACAGGTGGGGCAGGGCACGAGGCGCGGCGCTTTATTGCTGGGCGGGGTGTCGCTCATGAGCACAGCGTCAGCTCGAAGCTGGCGTCCTGCTGGGCCGGGCGCAGCCGGCCTTCCTCGTCCTGGCGCATCAGGCGGATGGAGATCATCAGGCGGTGGCCGCTGATCTCGGGAATCAGGCCCAGGCTGGGATCGATGCGCATGCGCAGCAGCTGGTAGGTCTTGCTGGAGGGCAGGCTCTGCTGGAAGTGGCCGCCCTGGGCTGCCACCTTGTGGGGCGAGCCCGAATCGCGCAGCAGGCCCAGCAGCACCTGCAGGGCCTCGGCCATGGGCATCAGGCACTGGGTCCACTGCATCAGGTCATTGCGGCGGCGCACCGGCAGCAGCTGCTGCCAACTGTAGTAGGCCGGCAGATCGAACTCGCAGGTGCCGCCCGGGATGCTGATGCGGCTGCGTATGCTCATCAGCCATTCATTGGCTGTCAGCGTGTGGCCGGCCTTGCCGCTGAGCGCGTTGAGGCCGCCGAAGGCATGGTCGATGCGGCGGATCACCTCGTCCAGCGCCTCCTCGGCGATGGCGGGATTGCCGCGATAGCTGTTGAGCTGGGCCTTGTGGCGCTCCAGCTCCTTGAGCAGATCGGACTTCAGATCGGCACGCGAGGCCACGTCCATGATCTCGAAGAGGGTGACCAGGGCGAAGTGATGGTCCAGCGGGGTCTCGCGGGCGATCAGCTGGCCGAGGCGATCGAAGAGATGCTCCAGCCGCAGCATCGTGCGGATGCTTTCGTTGAACGGGTATTCGTAGAGGACCAAGGGGGCCATTCCTTGCTTGCCGGCTGACAGTGCCGCGCTTGGCCCCGATTGTTTCACAAGCTGCTGCCGATATCGGCCGCGTGCGCGCTGCGATCAGCGGGGCATCAGGCCCCAGTGCCGCAGCAGGGCCAGGACTTGCCCCCGCAGGCCCGCGAGGTCCAGGTCTTCGTTGTGGAGCAGCACATCGGCCGCGGCGCGGCGCTGTGCCCGGCTGGCCTGCTTGCGCAGCACGGCTTCCACGCCCTCGCGGGTCCAGCCCGAGCGGGCCATCACGCGCTGGATCTGGGTCTCGGTCTCGCAGTCCACCACCAGCACCCGGTCCACCCGCGCGCGCCAGCGGCCCGACTCCACCAGCAGGGGCACGTCGAAGACCAGCAGGGCGTGGTTGGTGGCAGCGGCTTCGGCCTGGCGCTCGGTCTCGGCACCGATCATCGGATGCAGGATGGCCTCCAGGCGCAGCAAGGCGGCCGGGTCGGCGAAGACCGCGGCCCGCATGGCGGCGCGGTCCAGGCCGCCATCGGCGGCGATCAGCCCCGGGCCGAATGCTTCGGCCAGTGCCTGCATGGCCGCGCCGCCGGGGGCGGTCAGGGCGCGCGAGATCGCATCGGTGTCGATGAGGGCGGCGCCCGCCTCGACCAGCAGGCCCGCCACCGTGCTCTTGCCGGACCCAATGCCGCCGGTCAGTCCCAGGCGCAGCGGCGCCTTCGTCGTATCAGCGCTCAAGACTCAGGCCCAGCCCATCCAGCCCAGCACGCGGGGCGCACCGGCAAACATGACGGCCAGACCGCCACCCGCCAGAAAGGGGCCGAAGGGCACATAGCGGCCCTCGCGCAGGCCACCGCTGAGCTTGAGGCCTATGCCCACCAGGGCACCGATGAGGGAGGCGCCCAGCACGATGGGCAGCACCATCTGCCAGCCCAGCCAGGCGCCCAGGGCTGCCAGCAGCTTGAAGTCGCCATAGCCCATGCCCTCCTTGCCGGTGGCCAGCTTGAAGAGCCAGTAGACCGACCAGAGCGAGAGATAGCCCGTCATGGCGCCGATCAGGGACTGCTCCAGCGGCAGAGTCCAGCCCAGCAGGGCGGCCAGCAGGCCGGCCCAGAGCAGGGGCAGGGTCATGGAGTCGGGCAGCAGGGTGGTGTCCCAGTCGATCAGGGCCAGGGCCAGCAGGATGGCCACAAAGCCACACCACATCAGGGCCAGGGGCTGAGCGCCGACATGCCAGCCGACGGCGGCGAAGAGCAGGCCGCAGCTCAGCTCCACCAGGGGGTAGCGCAACGAGATGCGCTGCTTGCAGCCGGCGCAGCGCCCGCCCAGGCGCAGCCAGCCCAGCAGGGGCAGATTCTCATGCCAGGCGATGACGTGGCCGCAATGCGGGCAGCGCGAGCGCGGCGTGGCGATGCCCAGCGGGGGCAGTTGTTCCAGATGGGTCTGCAGGGTCTGGGCGCCGGCCGCCAGCTTGTCCGCCTGGCCCGCGTTCAGGCCGGCGCGGCGCAGCTCCTGGGCGTCGGCCAGATGCTCGCTGGACTCCAGCCACCAGCCGCGTTCCAGCATCAGCGGCAGGCGGTGCACCACCACATTCAGGAAGCTGCCTATGCACAGGCCCAGGATGCCCAGGGCCAGCGGCGTGAGCAGCCAGGCGTAGTCTTGACTCATGAAGAAAGCGAAGAGAGGGGTGGGTTCTCGGGCTCAGACCACCTGGCCGAGCTTGAAGATGGGCAGGTACATGGCCACCACGATGCCGCCGATCACCGTGCCCAGGATCACGATGATGAAGGGTTCCATCAGACTGGACAGGGACTTGACGGCCTCGTCCACCTCGTCCTCGTAGAACTCGGCGGCCTTGGACAGCATATGGTCCAGGGAGCCGGACTCTTCACCGATGGAGGCCATCTGCAGCACCATGGTGGGGAAGATGCCGGTGCTCTGCATGGAGGTGGTCAGGGCCGCGCCGGTGGAGACGTCGCGCTGGATCTTCTCGGTGGCCTCGGCAAAGACGGCATTGCCCGAGGCACCGCCCACGGAATCAAGCGCTTCGACCAGGGGCACGCCGGCCGCGAACATGGTGGACAGGGTGCGGGTCCAGCGCGCCACGGCCGACTTGAAGAGCAGGTCGCCAAAGATGGGAATCTTCAGTAGCAGGCGGTCCATGCGCTTTTGCATGGCCTCGGAGCGTCTCCAGGTCTGGATGAAGAAGTAGAGTCCGCCGCCGATGCTGCCGAAGATCAGCCACCAGTAGCTGACGAAGAACTCGGACATGGCGATCACCGCCAGGGTCGGCGCGGGCAGATCCGCGCCGAAGGAGGTGAACACGTCCTTGAAGGCCGGCACCACGAAGATCATGATCACCGCCACCACGACAAAGGCCACGACCAGCACGGCGATCGGGTAGGTCAGGGCCGACTTGATCTTGTTCTTGATGGCAACCGTCTTCTCCTGGTACATGGCCAGGCGGTCCAGCAGCTGTTCCAGAATGCCGCCGGCCTCGCCCGCCTCCACCAGATTGCAGTAGAGCGCATCGAAGTACATCGGATGCTTGCGGAAGGAGGCCGAGAGGCTGGTACCGGTCTCCACATCCTGACGGATGTCATTGAGCAGGCGGGTCAGGCGCGGGTTGGTGCTGCCCCGGGCCACGATGTCAAAGGACTGCAGCAGGGGCACGCCGGCACGCATCATGGTGGCCAGCTGGCGGGTGAAGACGGCGATGTCCTTCTGCTTGATGGACTTGCCGCCGGCGGTGCGGCGCTTCTTGACCTTGCTGACCAGGATGCCCTGGCGGCGCAGGGTGGCGCTGACCATGGCCTCGCCGCCGGCGCGCAGCTCGCCGCGCACGGTCTTGCCGTTGCGGTCCTTGCCTTCCCATTCGAAGACAAATTCCTTGACGTTCTTGGCTATCGCGCCTGTTGCCATATCACCTCCAGGGCTGGTTGCCCCGTCCCTTATTCATTCGTTGCTGCCAGCACTTCTTCCAGCGTGGTCACCCCGAGGCGCACCTTGACCAGGCCCGACTGGCGCAGATCGCGCACGCCCTCGCTGCGGGCCTGCTGAGCAATGTCCATGGCCGTGCCTTCGGCCAGGATGATGCGCTGTATGGCCTCGGTCACCGGCATCACCTGATAGATGCCCACGCGACCCCTGTAGCCGTTGTTGCAACTGGAGCAGCCCACGGCCCGGTAGGGCTTCCAGCTGCCGTCCAGATCGTCTTCGGCATATCCGGCGCGAAGCAAAGCCTCGCGCGGGTACTCGGCTGGGGCCTTGCAGTTTTCGCACAGGCGACGCGCCAGGCGCTGGGCCGTGATCAGCAGCACGCTGGAGGCGATATTGAAGGGCGCCACGCCCATGTTCAGCAGGCGGGTCAGGGTGGTGGGCGCGTCATTGGTGTGCAGGGTGGACATCACCATATGGCCGGTCTGCGCGGCCTTGATGGCGATATCGGCCGTCTCCAGGTCCCGGATCTCACCCACCATGATGATGTCGGGATCCTGGCGCAGAAAGGACTTCAGCGCGGCCGAGAAGGTCAGGCCGGCCTTGTCGTTGACGTTGACCTGGTTGATGCCCGGCAGATTGATTTCGGCCGGGTCCTCCACCGTGGAGATGTTCACGCCCGGCTGGTTCAGGATGTTCAGGCAGGTGTAGAGCGAGACGGTCTTGCCCGAGCCCGTGGGGCCGGTCACCAGGATCATGCCGTAGGGCCGCTGGATGCAGGCCAGCAGGCGGTCCTTCTCGATCTTCTCGTAGCCCAGGGCCTCGATGCCCAGCTTGGCCGAGGACGGGTCCAGGATACGGATCACGATCTTCTCGCCGAAGAGCGTGGGCAGGGTGCTGACCCGGAAATCGATGGCCTTGCTGCCGAACTTGAGCTTCATGCGCCCGTCCTGCGGCACGCGGCGCTCGGCAATGTCCAGGCGCGAGATGACCTTGATGCGGGAGGACAGCTTGTCCTTGATGGCGATGGGCGGCTGGGTGATCTCGCGCAGCTCGCCGTCCACGCGGAAGCGCACCCGGTAGTGGTATTCGTAGGGTTCGAAGTGCAGGTCGGAGGCGCGCATATTGATGGCGTCCACCAGCATCTTCTGCAGAAAGCGCACCACGGGCGCGTCTTCCACATCGGCGATGTCGGCCGATTCCTGCTCCGGCGCTGCCTCCTCTTCGGCGATGTCGAAATCGAAGTCGCCGCCGGTCATGGATTCCAGGGCCTCGGAGGCGCTGGCGCCGCTGCCCTGCAGCAGCTTGATCAGCTTGTCGTACTCCACCACCACCCACTCGGGCGAGAGCTGGGTGGCGAACTTGATGCGCTCCACCACCTCCTGGTCGGTGGGGTCGGCCCCGCCGATGAAGAGGCGGTTGCCGCGGCGGCCCAGGGCCAGGACCTGGTATTGCTGGGCAAGCTTGCCATCGATGATGTTGCTGGGCAGGCGCTGCGGATCCATGGCGTTGAGATCCAGCAGGGGCACGGCCAGGGCGGCCGACAGGGTGTGGGCCAGATCGGCGGGCGAGACCGCATTGGCAGCCATCACCGCGGCCACGAAGGTGGTTTTCTTCTCGCGAGCCTGGCGCACCAGGTCTTCGGCCGTCTTGGCCTGCAGCTTGCCGGCGTGCACCAGCACCCGTGCCACGCCGGACAGGGCGGAATGGGGCGGCTCGACCAGGGTGGTATCCACGTTCATCAGGCGTTCTTGCGCGAGGCCCGGGCAGCATGGCACGGGCGACAGCCAGTGCGGGCTGATCATGGCCCAGGGGTTTCACACTGTAAACCGAGCCGTGCCCCGGGGCCCAGGATGAACGTGGCGAAGCTCACGAATCGGCACCCAGGACTTTGCAACTGATGTTTACAAGCATCGTCCGGGGCCGGTGGGCGCGGAGAGGCCCGAGGGCCTAGGGGCGGGCCGGGCGCCGCCGCGGTCCGCGCAGGCGCCGCCAGCCCAGCACCACCCCGCTCAGGCACAGGGCCAGGCCCGCGGCGCTGAAGCCCAGCATCCAGGCGTCCCAGGCCGGACGGGTGGCCAGCAGCAGGGGCAGGTCGAAGCTATGCAAGAAGGCAAAGAGCCAGCGCTCCACCCGCTGATGGCGGTTGCTCAGCTGCAGGATGGCGCCGGTGGCCGGGTCCAGCGTCACCCAATGCGCCTGTGCGTCGCCAAAACGCAGACGCAGCACCGGCAGCGGGCGCTCGCGCTGGCCGGTCATGGTGTGGGCCTCGCGGCCGTAGTAGTAGCGGTCGTACTCGTGCAGCCATTCGCGCGATGCCAGCGGCGCCTGGGGCAGCAGGCGCTGGGCAGCCTGCACCAAAGCCGCCTCGTCCATGGGGGCTCGGACGGTGCCGTCGCCCGCCAGGGCAAGGCTGCCGGCAGTGCCCTGGGCCAGCAGAAACTGCTGACCGTCCACCCGGCGCCACTCCAGCCAGCGGGGCGCGGCTTCGCCCCGCGCGGCCAGGGCCGCCAGCGTCGGGCCGGCTTCGGGGCCGGTCTGGGCCTGCAGCGCACCGCCGGCATAGGCGCGCCGGTCCGGCGCCGGCCCCGGCGCCTCGAAGACCTTCCAGGGGTTCATGGAGAAGAGGCCGCTCAGCACCCAGGTCAGGGCCAGGCTGCCGCCCACCAGGCCCAGCAGATGGTGCCAGCGCATCCAGCCTTCGCGGTAGGGCGAGCGCGAACCGCTCTTGTAGCGGCCGCTGAAGCGCCAGCGCCAGAGGCCCACCACCAGACCGCTGAGCGCCAGCACGCCGCCCGCCACCGAGAGCCAGATCACGATCTGGGTCCAGGCCGCATCCAGCGCGCCGCCGCGGAAGATGTAGAGCCAGTGCAGCCAGGCCCCCAGCCAGCCCCAGCGGCGCTCGGTGAGCGTGGCATCGCGCACCACCTCGCCGGTGGCGCTGCTCACATAGAGCCAGCGCTGCGCCTCGTCCGCCACCGCCACGCGGTAGAGCGGGCGGTGGGCGTCCAGGGCGCGGGAGTGGGTCCAGGCGTCCTCCTGCACCTGTCCCAGCGGCTCGGCGGCCGCGCCGCCCGCGAAGTGCGAGGCCGCGGCCAGGGCCTGGGCTTCGCTGACCGCGCGGAGGCGCTGGCCGCTGCGGGCATCCACGGCCAGGGCGGTGCGGCGCCCATCGCCGAACAGGTAGCGGGGCTCGCCCGCCACGCTGCTCAGCCGCCAGGGCGTCGGAGCCGCCTGCGGGCCGCCCGCGGCCGCCACCGCCTCGGCCAGCGGCACGCAGCAGTGCTCAAGCGCCAGCGGCGGCAGGCCGTCGGCCTGCTCCTCGGCCGTGAGCTTGGGGTAGCCCACATAGAGCATCACCATGCCCGAGAGAAACCACAGGGCCATCACCAGACACAGGGCGATGCCCACCCAGCGGTGCAGCAGATAGAGCCAGCGCTTGAGAGCCATGCTCAGAACTGCCAGTCCAGGGCGCCGCTCACGCTGCGCGGGGCGCCCAGATAGGGCAGGCTGCTGCTGAGGCTGGCCACGTAGCGCGTGTCGGCCACATTGTCGATGCGGGCGCGCGCCGTCAGCTGCGGCGTGATGCGCAGCGTAGCGCTCAGGCCCAGCAGCTGGTAAGCCTCGTCCCACAAGGTGTTGGCGGTGTTGGCGTAGCGCTTGCCCACATGGCGCCAGTCGGCGCCCAGGCGCAGGGACTCATTGGCCTGCCAGTCGGCCGAGAGACCTGCCACCACGCGGGGTACATTGGCCGGCGTGTTGCCGGCGCGCGAGACGGTCACGGCCGAGGCGCCGCTGCCCACGGTTTCCACAAAGTTCTCGTAGCGGGCGCGGGTGTAGCTCCAGTGGCCGCCCAGCTGCCAGGCCGCTGCGGGGCGCCAGCGCGCGGCCAGCTCCAGGCCGCGGCTGCTCTGCTCGCCCACCGGGATCACCTTGGTGGTGTCATTGGGGTCGGTGATGGAGAGGTTCTTGCGGCGGATCTCGTAGACCGCCAGCGTGGCGCTGCCGCGGCCCTCGTCAAAGCTCAGCTTGCTGCCCAGCTCGAACTGGCGGCCCTTGGTGAGATCAAAGTCGCGCAGGGCGCTGAAGCCCGCCGTGGCCAGCACGCCCGAGGGCGGGTCGGCCGCGGTGCTCGCCTGGGCGTAGATCTGCCAGTCCTTGGACAGGTCTTTCACCAGGCCCAGGCGGCCGGTGAGGGGTGTGAAGCGGGTCTGGAACAGGGCCGGGTTGCTGGCGCTGGTGGCGCGGTGGTTGCGCACATCCAGGGCGATGCGGTCCGCCCGCAACGCGCTCACCACCGACCAGCCCGCCCCCAGCTCCGTGCGGTTCTCGGCGAAGAGGGCGAAGCTGCGCAGCAGGTTCGTGGTGCCCGGCGTGTAGGTGCGGCTCATGCCGGGCACGTCCAGAAAGCTGCCCGCCACCGGCGCATAAGGATCGACCAGGCCGAAGCTGCCCGTGAAGGGGCCGTTGATGGAGAGCGGGAAGCGGGTCTGCCGGTTGAAGCTCCAGTCCCAGCCAAAGGCGAAGTCCGAGCGCAGGCCGGCCAGGCGCGTGGCATGGCTGAGTTCGCCCCGGCTGCCCCAGACCTGCTGGTCATGGCGCTGCAGCAGGGCGCTGGAGCGCTCCACCTGGCGGTTGCCGTTCTTGAAGGTGTAGACCTCCACGTTCTCGTAGTCGCGCAGGGCGTCGTAGTGGTAGAGCGTGTGCTGCAGCCGGGTGCTGGGCGCAATCTGCCACTCCAGCAGGGAGCGCAGCCAGCTCACGTCCTGCTCGTAGCGGCCGTCCTGCACGTTGTAATTCACGCCATAGGTGGCAGGATCGAAGCGCAGGGCGCCGCTCACCGAGCCATCGGCCGCGCGCAGCATGGGCGTGCCCCAGTAGGGTTGGCTCACCTTCTCGTGCTGGCGTTCCAACGCCAGGGTGTGGGTGAGGCCGCTGCTCAGCGGGGCTCGCCAGGAGGCTGCAAGCTGCCAGGCGCTGCGGTCGCGGCCCTGGGTCCAGAGCGCGCCCTCGCTGCGGTTGAGCTCCACGCGCAAGACCTGACCCGTCTCACCCAGGCTGCGCTGCAGGCTGGCGGCCAGCTGGGCGCGGTCGCCCAGGGCCACGCGGGCCCGGCTGATGTCGCCGCTGCCATCGGCGATCTTGGTGATGACATTGAGCGTGCCGCCCATGGCGCCGGATCCGTTCAGGAAGCTGGAAGGGCCGCCGATGGCTTCCACGCGTTCGACGATCCAGCTGTCCACCGGGCGGGCGGCGATGGCGTCGTATTGCACGCTGATGCCGTTGTAGAGCTGGGCCAGGGAGCCCGAGCCGAAGCCGCGGTAGAACACGCTGCCGGCCGAACCGGGCGGGTCGGAGAAAACCACGCCGGGCACGTTCTTCAGGATCTCCTGGGTATTGCTGGCGCCCCGCGCCTCGATGGTGGCGCTGTCCACCACGGTGACGCTGGCCGGCGTTTCGCGCAGGCTCAGGCCCAGGCGCGAGCTGCTGCCCGCCGGACGATCCAGCGCGGCGGCGCCGCCGCTGATGGTGACGCGCTCGAGTTGCTGCTGGGGCGTGGTCTGAGCCTGGGCGGTGTGGGCGCCTAGCAGGGCCAGGCTCAGGGTGGACAGGGCAAAGGGTGTGGCGCGGCGGAAAAAGGCGAGGGGGGAGCAGGAGATGAACACGTTGGGTCCTGAGCGGATGCAGGGACGCGCGAGCCGGCGCCCTCAGGCGCGCAGGGCTCCGCTCGTCCAATGACGGGGGAAGAGGGGAGAAGAAGCGACGGCCGAAAGGAGGGGCCGCCAGAGGCTCAGGACTGCAGGGGCGGAGCGCGGGCCTGGGCGGGCGCCCAGGCGAAGAGCGGCCGCGGCGCGCTCAGGAAGAGTTGGGGCAGGGCATGGGCCAGCCGGCTGTCCGGCAGCCAGCCCAGCAGCGGGGCCGGCGGCAGGGCGGTGCTGCCCTGGTGCAGGGCGCAGACCGGGCAGCGTTCCATGGGCGAAGCGCCATCAGGCGAGCTGCCGCCCTCATCGGGGCTACTGCTGCTGTTGCCCAGGTCCAGGCGCACGAACTTGGCGCCGCTGAGCGTGCAGATCTCGGTCCAGACGCCGGCATCGCGCGGCAGCAGCAGGTGCGAAAGCGTCGGCACGAGCGCGGCCAGCAGCATCGTGCAGGATACGAGCCAGACCAGACGCTTGCGAAGACCTCGCCAGGATTGCATGGGCCGGGATTCTAAGCACTGCTGCGGTGCCAGGACTTGCCCCGGCGCAAGGCGGGGCGGGCTGCAATCAGAATCCCGCAAGCGACGCCCAGGCGCAGCGCTCAGACCCGCCGGGCGGATGCAGTGCTGCAGGGGATGGGGAGAAAGGGAGAAGAAAGAAAAACTGGTCGGGGTGAGAGGATTCGAACCTCCGGCCTCTACGTCCCGAACGTAATGCACCTGCCCATATCGAGCGGTAAGGGCAGTATAGCGGGTAAATGAATCAATGACTTAGCGTCGGTGGTAAAGGCGATTCATCCGCTTTCGTACCCTTTCGCCCCAGTTCGTCAGGGTTCGCGAACCACCGATTTACCACTGATCTTGAACGGCACCGACGTGCTCGTCATGAGCCGAAATCGCGCTATACCAGTAATGTCGTCTCAGAACATTACCGTACGGCCCGCGCAGCCCCATGCCCCAATCGCGCCTTTCACACCTCTCAGCAAAGAGGACGTGGCCTCCCTTTTAAGAGTTACTCCCCGCTGCGTCGAACTCTGGGTCGACCAAGGGCGGTTGCCCCGGTGGCGCAAGCTTGGCAACCGGTGCTTTTGGCACCCGCATGTGTTCTATGCGTGGCTCGATGCGTACCTGAAATCGGAGGAAAGTCTGCCGGACGAGGAGTCGATTGAGCTCCCTGCGCGCGTGTCAACGAAGAAGGGAAGGGTTGGTGGCAGCCCCATGGGGGCGGCAAATTCAAGGCGGATGGCGCGCATTCTCAAGATGGCCGGTGATGAGGCGGTGTCCCAGGGGGGCTTCTTGGCGTGATGGGACAGCCTACCGCCAAGGACATGATTCCCTCAGGTATGCACGCCCAGCCAGCCATCCTGCAGTATGCTGGATGTGCATACAGGTTTGTATGTGCTCTTGGGTCAGACGGGAGGCCCTTGGAATGTTGATTCCAGACTGGAGTGAGCCGCATGCGGGCGCTTGTTATTGATTTGGATGGGATGCCGCGCCTTTCGAAGGGGGGCGGGGGAGCGGTGCTGGCATTGCTCAATCAACTCACCAACGACGCGCCGGACGATGTGCGGGTCGCGCTTCGACTTGCCGAAGGCGAAACCATCTCGCTAGATGATCTGGCCGCGCCAGGTGTCCGGTCCCGGATCGGTCTGCTCAAGCTTGGGGCGAAAGCCGCGGCACTGGATGACTATCTGTACGCTTACGGACCTGATGACTTCCTGATCGTCACTTCGAGTGACGACTTCGGTGATTTCCAAGACAGGGTTCTGTTCGTCGACCGAAAGGTCGGGCTGGCCGACCCGTTCACCCAAGGTTGCATACGCGACTGGATTGCTGGTGAGGGGTTGGCAGGTGATATGGGCTCGGCGATGGCAGTGCTTCGGCGCGAGTTGGCTCGAATCGTCGCAGGCTCTGGCACGCCACCGCCGGAGGGCTGGCTTGGACGCTGGCTCGATACCGAGCATCCTGCGCTGGGTGGCGCAAAGCCAGCCGATTTCATGAACACTTTTCCGCGCCGGCTGGTGGTCAATCAGTTACTCGGCGCTATCGCTTCGGGAGCGTACATGTGATGAGAGAGCCGACAGAGGGCGAACTGTTCCTACGATTTGAGCAACTGCGTGCGTTGGCGCTAGATGTCGCCGCCTACGCCCAAAAACGCCGCCTCATCCAGCCTGATTTCAAATTGGATTGGCTTGCACGACCGCTGATTCGCCGATGTCTTCAGAATCAATTCGAGCTCTCGAGGAGCGACGTGCGCTGGGTGATGCAGCGCGCGTCGGAGCACCTCACGGCTTGACCTTGCGCCGGCTCCGGTGCAGGTCGGCGGCCGGCCTGGCCAGGTAGCAAACAGCCCCTCGTCGGAGGGGCTCCGGAACTTTAGGCGCTACATCAGAGCTGCTGCATCGCGTTGATTGCGTCGAGTACAGCATAGTGCCGGTTGCTGCCTTCGTGCAGGCGTTCGAGCGTGCAATCGCCATGCGTCCAACGAATCGACGACCGCTCGTATTGCGCGTGGAAGATGCGCTCGTCGCCGCGGTAGATGAGCAGCACCCCATCGCGATTTGCGCCCCGTCGACCGGTCGAGCCGCCTTCCCAGCGCCAGCGGATGTCGTATTTGAGGCCATGCTTTTCGAGCAGGTCAAAGAAGCGGTCCAAGTCCTTGCCGGCACCGATGCGGCTACGGCGGGCGGGTTTCTGGAGGTGTGAGGTGTCGGGGGACGTATTCATTCGAGTGCTCTAGGTGAGTCGTGAGCACATCGCCCACATCCCGTATAGCGCTTTTTTCCAGGCATGCTTGGCTAATCACGAAAGAGGCCGCTATTCACACGTGAATACTTGAGCGCTCCATTTACCGGCGCAGAGCCGAGAGGAGTTGGCCTGCGGCAGGACTAGGCTGATCTCGGTCGCTCGGGCTCGACGGTCTGAGCGACTGCGTCGATCATGACCAACCATTCGATGGGCGCCGGCAAGCATGGCCGGTACACCTCAGAGACCAGTCATTCGACTGAAGAGGCACCGTTCCAATCTTGAGTGGCCGGTCCGACGCGGCGCGAGCGGGCGGAACCGACCCACTGCGGTCGATCACGAGTTCAGACTATGCAGCAGAATCTGGCGCTCTACGTCCGGCACGACGCCCCGCCCAATCCCATGGCCCTGAAGCCAAGATGCGCGTGTTCTGCGTGCTCATCAGTGAAGTTTCTAGTGTCGCTTGGATGTGCGAGCGGAAGGTACTGGATACGTGTCTGACCAACCGGCAACTCCAAGAGCTTACCGCGACCTTGCTGGGACTTAGCATGAGCCAGGATGCGCAGGGGCTTCCTTCAGCTGCGAAGCTGGCCCTACCGGCGTGTCAGGACCGTCAGCCGAGTGCCTCGCAACTCGTCCTTGTAGCCACGAGCCTACGCGGCTTGACAGCTACATCAGTTCAAAAGGAGATAGAACGCCGCAGAGCCTGCGCTGTTCTTCTGCGACAAGCCAAAGCCGCGTCTCCTTTCCCCGGTCATCCGCGAGGAGCTTTTGGACCTCATCCGTGGGTCCGACAACGGTAGCCTCCAGCAAGTCGAGCTCTTGGGCAGCTTCCTCAATCGTGCGCGCGAGCGCCCCCGCCCAGTCCTTGCTGGCCAGCATGTACCTGGCGAGACCGTTCTCAGAAAGCAGCTTCCATCCATCCTTGAAGACAGGCAGAAACGAGAAAGAGTGCGTGAGCATCAGCTGCCGTGCGTACGCGACCGGCTGCCAAACTTCCAGCACGACGGGTGACTTAACCATGAAGTCCTTGACGGCCTGGCGAGGGAGTTGCTGTTCTTTCATGAGTGCCTCTTCTAGGCCGATACAGAGTTCGATGGCTGCTGCCGTCGCATGTCGTGCGAAGACACCGGTATGCATCGCGTCGTTCCTCGCCTTTTTGACCACCGCAAAAAGCGCCGAGAAGGTGCTGAAACGTCCAGGATGCGTCTCTGATAGTCGAGAAAGTACGACTGACGCATTGGCCAATTCAGCAAGCGCTTGCTCGTACTGGCCAAGGTTTTTCTTGCGGCCGAAAAGCCGTAGGCCTAGTGCCTCGAGCGCAAAACAGATCGCATCAAAGCCCTCGGCATCTGCCAGCGCAGCGTAACGGCCGGCACGCAGCGCATCGCGATGGTAGAGGCGCTCGTGCCATTGAAGCGTGGGAACATTCATCCGCGCGTTTGAAGGCCCTGTTGCAGGCCTTGGTTTATTGACGAGCAGCCAGTGTCGCAGGTGTAGGCAGCACCTTTGAACCATCCTCGATTGCATTGCCTCGTAGAGCGGCCTGTCGGGAAATCATCCTGTTGCCGAACGGAACGACAGCTTGGTGCTGGAAAGGGTGAACTCGCGTGCGCGCGGCAATTGGCAGCAACCGCTGCGCTGCGGACCGCCGCGGCTGCCCACACTGGCGCATGCAAATGACCGCGTATTTCAAGGCACAGTTTGAATTGCGTCGATTCGGCGCGGGAATCCATATACTGAGATGTACGAGCTTGCAAGCCAGCCGCGACGGTGTATCCCGCGGCGCCCCTTTTGATGGGCAACTTGGCTGAGACCTGAGCCGATGCTCAACGTCTTCGTAAGCACCCAGGCGAAAAATCCGATCCTCGCGCCTTCACATTGAACGGGCTTTGGTCGCGTGATGTTCACGCCAGGATAGTGTCGCGCTATAGGTTGTCGGGAATGACGGCAGGGCCGTAGCGTTGGGAACGAGGACTGTGGGAAAGGGCAATCTCCTCACATGCAACTGGCGAAGCTAGCGGTTGCGCCCGAAAGGCTGGCGGGGCCTATGCCTTGGTTTTTTTCCAAGGGGGCTAGAAGGTGGGTCCTGCCGTTTGTGTAAGGAGGCTGGGGCCTACCCAACCAACGCCGCAGCGGAGCTGCGGCAAGGAAATCAACGCGAGAGGAAATGCTCAGGGTAGGCCATAGGGGCATATGCATGGCGCAGCGCAAGGAAGGGTGAAGCCGCGGCAAGCGGCGGGTGAACCTTGGTTCCCCTTAACCAGGGACGAGATTCCGCAATCGAGATTGCGGTGCGTACGAAGCGTTTCCTCCGATGTGGTGGAGTAGTCTCGTTTCAACTTGGTGCATGCCTGCGCGCAGCTCATCTCAGGTCAGCTATACAGCGGTGAGTCTTGCTCGGTCAAGCTTGCGATGAACAAGGGAAACCAAGGTCAAGACATCCAGCGCGTCCTGTTCCGACATCGGCCACTCGGTCTTTGGACTGTGCGCGAGCGGGTTGCGCACCGTGCCGAACAGGCCGACCAGCAAGTTCACAAAGCCACGCTGCTCACCGCGTTCCGTCTCAGTGGCCAGGCTGTTGATGGCGAGGAGGGGCGGGGTGTCCTTGCTTGCTCCGAATGCTCGCTGAATCAAGTCAGCGCCGTCGCCGTCTAGTCCGGACAGCGTTCGGACCTTGGCTGCGATGCTCTTGGTCGCCTCGAACACCGCATGGAAGTAGTTCTGGTCGATCAGCTCCGCCCTGCAGTACGACAACACGTCCGCATGAACGCCTCGGGAGGCGAGCGCTGCCGACAACCGACTTGCTCGGGCGACTGCTTCGTCCACCGTGTGGGCCGGCGGCACTCGGATGACCTTTCCATCCTCCCGCAGTTCATAGCCGGCGAGCACCAGCACCGCATTGAGACTTTGTCGCCTTCGCTGGAAGTCCTCAGGACGGCTGGTGTAGCGGATCGGGTTCATCGCGCGCGTTACCACCATCAACAAGTGGTTTCCCACGCCCTTGTCGTTTTGAATCGAGGCAATGGCGTTGTAGAGCCTCTTCCACTTCGTGTTCGCGGCGTCTACGTCAGGAATGCCTGCGTCGCCCAGTACGAAGGCAATCTCTGACCCCGATAGGCCATCGTTCGTATCGGCCAGAACTCGAGCGACGGCCTCAATCTGCTGGGAGGTGAACGGCTCGATGACGCTCACCGCTGGTCCTCCTTCCCCCGCAACTCGTGCTGCCTGTGAAACGCGAGGTACCGTAGGTGCTCCGCCCGGAGATTGCGGACGAGCCAGTCAGAGCGAAGGCCCAACCGTGCCGCTGCGTCCGGCGGCAGCGCTTCCGATGTCAGAACCTTGCCTTCGTCCGAGAACGAAATCCATCCGCCATCGAATAGCGCGTCGACGTGCGGAGCCAATAGCAGGCCGTTGAACACGTCAAGCCGCTCGTTGTCGCTTTCGCAGTCGCTCCACGGTTTGATATGCGATGCTCGTAGTAGTTCGGGTATGTCGAGCCCAGTTACACAGCAGCGCCCTTGCCAATAGTCCAGTAGCGCGGCGCGGAACAGGTTCTGACCGACGCGCTGGACGACAACGCGTTCGGCCTCGGTGGAACGAGGCATGCCAGCTGTTTCGCGGCGGAAGGCATCGGCCACTCGGTTGGGCATCGTCCTCGCGTGCGCAGCGGCCGTGCGCAGGACGTCGTACAGCGCACCGAAGCCCTCTACCGTCACGATACCAGCGGCATCCGCTGACTCGACCAGCCTGGCGTCTGATGCAGTTACGGCAAGCGCCGCGCCGTTGGTCGGTCGAACGAGCACCGTCTCTGGAAACCGTGCCGAGCGCAGTTCCAAGCCGCCGTCCCGCTCAATGGGCGTCATCTCGAAGCCACAGTCAGCGGCGGCCTTCTCGATGCGTAATCGGTCGAGCGGTGTCATGCCGTCGCTCCTGGCAGATTCAGGCAACTACGGCGCATCGAGGAGTCAAACCGGTCGCGGAACTTGGCGTTGGCCCAGGCGAAAGGCCGTTGGATGTCCGGAAGTCCAACGCGCCCGGGGCCGATGTCGCCGATGAGGGCGCCCAGCGAGTAGTGGACTTCTTTGAACAGCGTGTCGGTCATGCAGAAAGTCCTCCCCTAGATGCGTCGCTGCAGGCCAGCTGGAGGAGTCTTCCCCAGCCGCTTCTTGACGGCCTTAGTAGTTGATTCCTTCACAGCCTTCAGCCCAGGGCCGAAGTCATCGACCTGCACTTCAAAGACGGCCACAGCAATCTGCCCTGCACCATGAGCATGGGCAATGGTTCGACGATGCTCCTCGTCATACGGAGCCTGTGCCGTAGAGCCTCCGAACTCACCGGTGTTGCAGATGACGACGTGCTGGTACATGTGGTACCTCAAAGCTGCCGCCATGCTGTCGAAAGTCTTGATGTCCCTATTCAACGCGGGCACCAAGAACAGATGTGATTCGTTCTTGAGGTCTGCGGCCAGCGCGAGGTCGGTAGCGTCGTAGCAGATTGCCCCCACCATCCGATACGCGGTGTCAGCATCAAGTTGGAGCTCAACAACGACCCGATACGGGCACCACTGAGTGACGCCGAGCTTCTCCTCTTCGTCCGTCAGATGAAGCTTCCCTTGGTCAACCTCAATCCAAGCACGGCGCCGAGGCGTGCGGACCGGAATGAGCCATCGGGCTGCATTCGTGTGGTCACCCTTGTCGGGGTGCCTCGCACCAAGCAGACCGTAGTGGAGCATGGCGCCAGTCTCGTCCGAAAATGCACGCAACAGGTCCTGGTCGTCAACATGAACTGCGTACTCGGGCAAAACGACCAAGTCGACAACCGGCTTGCTCGGCTTGCCGTGCAGGCTTTCGTAGGCCCCGAGTTTCTTTGCCGCGAGCCGGAGAAGCGAAGCTGTGTGATTGCGATGCCGCGCCCGATATGAGGGCTTGTCCAACTCACTCAGCCCGTCCTTGAAATCCGCGAACGCGGGCAAGAGGCCTTGAACTACCGCAATTCGCAGGGTGCGTGAGTCTCGCGCCTGCCATGTAACAGGGTACCGGTAAATCGGCGAGCCGGAGCTTCGCCCGTACAGCACGCGCTGGAAATCAAGCCGGCGCTCGAAGACGACTTGCAACTCTGCGGGGGAGTCTGTCAGGCCGGCATCGTGCTCGTCGGCCCATCCTTCGATTCCAGGCCACCGCAGCAGTGCGCTCAACACGCCGCTGAACCATGGTGTAACTGACGACACGCTACCGCCCAGGGCCTGCGATGTGTGCAGCATGCCGAGTCGGCGCCGGGCGCTGGTGCTGGGCAATCCACGGTACCAACCGAGTTCCTCAACGCCAACGCGCCATCCTAGCGTGAAGTCATTGCTGCCCACCGCCGCCGCGCGCAGGATAGCGCCGAGTGAGTATTGCCATGCCCGCTCACGTCGGCACCAGGCTGGCGTCCCCCGTCGGGGGCCATATCGAGCAGCAGAGGTCGGCACCAGGCGCACATGCAGTTCAGGACCGTCTGGGTCGTCGAGCCGCTGCCAGGCAGAGCACTTCACGTCGAGGTCGAACACCGTGTATATACCGTCGCCTTGCTCGGCCCATGCCGGAAGGGCGACAACGCCGATGGCAAGTCTCAGCAGGGCGTTCTCATGTCGGAAGGGGTGCGTTGGATGTGTGATGACCCGGCTTAGTGGAATCCACGCGGACGACAACGGACTTGCTGGCTCACCCCAGCGCGAGTCCACGTGCATCGCCAGCTCACGCCCAAGCAGACCCTTTGCCCTCGCCGCAGCACCAGCGCCCGGTACCGTAATGGCGTCGAAGAGGGCTACGCTGCCTCGGTAGATGAGTTCGAAGGCGCGAACTACTCCGCTCTTTCCTACCGTGGCCGAATACTTCTTCAGCCAACGCCCGAAGTGTTTGGTGTCGCCCGTGATTTGGTAACCAATGACAGCGCTACCAAGCACATCCTGTTCTCGGAGCGGTTCCCCAGTTACCGTTCCAGCCAGGTAGGCGTGCAGAGCCCGATACCGGGATAGCTCGACCTCATCGCCAACCAAGCTCGTCGGCGAATTGAGGGTTGCCAGAAGCAGCGCTGCCTGCTGGCGGACATACCAAGGGCTACCTCCGACCTGCAGTACTCCTTCCGCATACGCGGCCAGGTTGCCTCGATAGGCATCGAGGTCTCCGGCCGCAAACCCCTCGTCTTTCGCCCATCGCTTGCCTGTCTCAGTGGCGGCTGACCGAAACAGTTCGGCCAACACATACCACGCGACTGCAGCCTGGTCAGGAAGATGCCCTGCATGCTGCAACTTCCTGTCTAGCGCATCCAGTACGTCCTGTAGCAGGTCTGGACTTGGAAACAGGTCGAACGCATATCGCAGAACCTGCACCAAGGATGGGTTCTCCGCCCACGAGCCAACCAGACGGCGAGCCGTGAGCTCGAAATCCTGCAGGAGCAAGTAGCCTGCCGTTTTGCCCTCATAAGACTCGTTGAGGTCTGCCAGCAGTCGCCGATGCCTCAGCGACTTGCAAAGCCGAAATGCCGCAAAACGAGTTAGGGTGTCGTCGCGGACTTCCATTGGTGGTCGCGACACCACAGCCAGTGGGGGCAACTCGCCCGCTGGCCGCGCTCTGGCGTCCGCGGACTCTGCCTCGGCCATAGACAGCAGCCCGTTCAACGCCGTTTCGAGCTCCTCGAGTGACGACAAGTCGAAAGGACCGCTGAGTTGTTGTTGAACTTGACGCATTCGGGCCGCGACGCCCGTCGCCCCGGCCACATGCGTCAGCAACTCGCTTTCGGTCTTCTTCCCGTTGAGGCGCAAGCTACCGCTGTTGCCTTTTTCCCCAAGGGATTGGTCCAACTCCGCTTGTACCCAGGAGCACACCGCATCCTCGAACTCCGATGGTGCGATTTCTGCGTCTACTGCGACAACCAGCCGCAAGTCGTCTACGTATCGACAGTAGTCGTGAACGGCGACCCGAATCTCTCCGACGTCGAGGTGATGGCGCTGGGCGCAAGCCCGGCCCATGGCTCGGTCGAAGTCAAGCAGATAGGCATTTGCGAGAAAGCCACTCGCCATCAGCCCCTGCGGCAGGCCCTTCGGGAGGCTTCCTCCCTTCAGCAAGGGCGCCAGTTCTTCATCTGCCGATGCCCAATGCAACTTGAGAACCCGCGCAGCTGCATCCCAGAATTCCTTGTCGGCCAAGAGTTGGCCAGGCACCGCCTTTCTGAAGCTGTTGTATTCGGCGCGCAGCTTGGAGACGAGCTTCTGGATGTCGATGCCATCGAAGAAGGAGCTCAGGTCAAGCTTGACGACGAAGATGCGCTGGCCACGGGAACTGGCTTCGGCTTCCAGTGCGGAGGCTACTTCGCGAGGACGCGCGACGAAGCGCTGGTAGTCTTGGTAGTAGCGGCTGTAAGTGTCCGCACTTCCCCAGGCGAAGCGGGCAACTTTGTCGTCGGTCGACCACTGGCAGTAGAGCCTGTTGCCATAGCTGAAGACGCCCTTGGCCTGGGCGTCCACGGAAGCGACTGCAGTGTTGCCCTGGGCGGACTCGATGCAGTCAGCCAAACAGAGCATGACGCTTGCAGCTGCAGTCTGTTCCCGCACCCCGAGGTGTGCCAACGGTCGCAGCGGCACCTGCTCGGTGCCGGATTTGCTTCCCTCTGTTGGAACTGGACCCCATCCACCCGGGAAGTCGGGATGGAAGCCCCAGCGGCCATTCTTCGGCGCGGGTACCAGCCGCGCCAGCCCAGGCTCAAACGCACCAGAGACGAGCTCGGCAGACCACGCCTGCGTGAGCCCCTCCAGGTCGAGTCCGGAACTGTCCAACTCCAGGGTGTCGGCATACCAGTTGTGCCTGCGGACGTAGGCGGAAGCCTTCTTCCACGCGAGCGACAGCACGACCGGGTCGCTGAGGTATTCCAGCCGAGGGGCCAGGAATCCGTACTTCTCTTGAATCAGGCTCATGTTCTTGTTGTGCTCTCTTCGTCGAGCTCCCTAGGACAATGGAATTCAGGTGAATTCAAACCCTGTCAGTTCAGGCGCCAGCTGCCGCTTGAACAGCAGTGCCTCATCCGCCCCCGGTGCCAATTCCAGGACGACGTGCGGCGCCCGCCCAAGCTCTGCCGGTGGCGCCGAGGTCGTCGTGACAATGAACTGGAAAGGCGCCGCGCCATCCTTGCCAAGTTGCTCGGCAGCCTCGGCCGCGGCGAGGAAGAACTCCCGATACAGGAGCTCGCTCATGTCGGCCTCCCTCGGGCAGTCGTGAACCAGGAAGCCTGGGTGATGACTGGCATCGGATGTGGCTGAATCGAGCAAGCAGACGATATCGCCTAGCAGCACCTCCAGCACCTGGTAGGCCTCGCCGCCACGCGCCACTTCGAAGGGGCGGACCTCATGCCCTGGGACGAATCGCGCGTGTCCGGCGGCACCGAGGAGCCTGGTCGATACGGTGGCCGTCAGGGCCTTGAGGGCGTCGACTCTCGATGACTGCTGAGACCGTCGGCTGACCTCGGCCGCTCGAAGAGAGTCCAGCGCTGATTCGAGCCCCTGAAGTTGCTTCCGCGCCTCGACAAGCTCGGCCGTGTCGCCGCCCTGGGTCCTTTGGGTGTGCTTCAGCTGAAGGTCGTCCCAGGATTGCTTCAAGAACGTCCGCGTGCTCTCGCTGGTGGCGATGCGAACGCGCAGCCTGTGAAGTTCGGTCTTCTTCTTGGAGATGAGCTGCTGTTGGTCGGCGACCGCCTTCTCGGCCCTGTCGAACACATCCAAGGTGGCCCTATGGCGTGCAGCAAACACGGAGGCGTCAGCCTGGGCCTGCCGACCATCTTGGAACCATGTCATATTGACGGCGCTCTTGTTCTTCTGGACGTAGTCGCACGCACTGAACTCGACATTCCCGGGGTCGCATCGCCCCTCCAGGCCAGCCAGCCGGTCTCGGACCTTGCTCAGCCGCTCGAAGTCGTCTTTCTTGGTGTCCACCAGAGCCTTGGCGATTTCCGTGTCCAGCTTTGCCAGGTCGCGGGCTTTGTTCAGCTCGCGCAGGCGCACCTGTTCTTCCGCCTGCGCATCTTCCGCCTGAGCCACCTCGCGCTCCCATCGCTTCTCGTCTTGCTCGGCGGCCTGCAGGGCTGCTTGAACACGAGACTCCACTGAATCGCCGACCGTTGTCGCGAAGACAGGTTCGTCTTCCTCCGCCCGTACTCGCAGACGCAGCTGACGGTCTGCGTGAGCTAACGCAAAGGCCGGCGCGCGTTCGAGCTCTGGGATGCGCTCCTTGGCCTGTTCGACTTGCTTCTGCTTGGCCTCGATGTCGCGCAGCAACTGGTCCAACTGCTGGTCCACGAGACCGAGCACCGAGCCGACCAGCAGCGGTGGGTCGCGCCGTGAGCGCTTGAAGCCCAGGCCTTCGCCCTCGCGCCAGTGGTAGAAGCCGTCGAAGCGGGTGCGCTGCTCGCGTATGCACCAGGCCAGCAGGTGGCGCCATTCGAGCGGCTGATTCGTTCCGGGCAAGGAGCGGGCCGCAAGCCGGCCTATCGAGAACTGCTCCAGCGCGCGGCCATAGCCGTCGAAGTCGTTCGGCGCGGTGCCATCGAACAACCAGTCCAGAGCGTCGCATCGGGCAGCCAGGGAGTGGCCGTACAAGCCGTACGGCCGGAAGACCAGCCAGACGGCGCCATCCACATGGACCTTCGCCGCCACTCCGCCTTTGGGAAAGCTGCCGGCCGCCTTGCTGCGCAGCGTGGCAATGGCTGGCGCATCGTCACCCAGCACGTACCTCAGCAACAGGCACAGCGAAGTCTTGCCGACACCATGACCCGCGCTGGCTAACCCCGATGCATCGTTGGAGGCGGACTCCTTGGCCCAGACGATGTTCAACCCGGTATGCAGGTCGATGGTGCGCGTGAGCACCATCGGCTCACGGGATTCGACCAACCACATCGTTTCAACCCAGAGCCTGGGCTGCGTGCGGACCGGTTGACTTGCCTTGAGCCAGGTCGACATGGCGTCCTCCTACTGTGTGCCGGTGGCCTTGGGGCTGGCCGGTAGCGCCGCGTTGGTCTCGACCTCTGCAGCCACGCGCCGACTCTCGGCCTGCCACAGAAGCCGGGCGGCTTCGGGATGCTCTGGCAGTTGGATGACATCGCCAGGTGACTCACCTGTGCCTCGCGTGTAGAAGGCCTCGCCACCCCGGGTCGTACGCACGAGCACGCCAACGCCAGCAAGGCGGTGCACGATGGGCAAGACGCGGCCCAGCAGCGGGCACAAGTCGGCCATCCCGAGCGTCGCTCGCAGGGCATCGAAGCGTGCGCCGTCCGCAGGGGCCAAGTAGTGCCCAGCCGATGCAAACGCAGCCACTGCCGACTGGATGTCCGCCAGCGAACTGCCCTCCGTCCGCTCGGCGACCAGTGCCGTCACCAGGCCAGCCAGGCGGCCTTCTTCGGCATTGCGAATCATCCCGAGCTCGGAGTACGACACAGGCACCGGCTGCTGCGCGGACGACATGCTGGCCTGCTGGTCCCACGCCTCCAGCACCAGCCTCCGCGTCCGGTATTCACCGTAGGCCCGAATCTCGCCCTCCTTCAGCACCCGGAAGGTTTCACTTGGGTAGTCGGCGCCCATCACGTCCTTGGGGTCGAGGATGTAGCGCAGCTCGTCGCGGGTAAGGCCGTAGAGGCGGGCGTAGTAGGCGTCGAGCTCGGCGCGCAGTTGGGCGCGGCGTTCGGGGTTCCATACGAAGGGCAGCCCCTGCTCGGCGGCAGGGCGCGGGTCGTAGGCGGCGAGGTCCTTACCCCAGGCCTGCAGGTCGTTCGCTGTGTAGGTGAGCTCGAGGACGCGGGGAACTATGAAGGCGAGGTCGGAGGTGGTGTAGCGGTCGGGGGGTAGCACCGGGAACTGCTTCAGGTAGCCATATGTCAGGTGTGTGCCTCCCACCTTTTGGCGAGCGACGTAGTCGAAGGTCACGGACTGCCAGTTGCCCAGCAGGCACGCCTGCAGCGGTGCTTCCCATTGGCAAAAGTACAGCGGAAGCGTGTGACCCACGCCCAGCCGCGGCATGACAGTCCCAATGACCGTTCGCACCTTCTCGACGCCAGTAATGTCGCGCCAGCCCATCAGCCATCGCGGGCTGCGTCGGTCCATCCATTCATCCACGAAATTCAGGAGTGAGCCAATCCGGGTGCCGGCGTTCGACAAGCCGTGGAAGGACTCCTGCCACAATTGAATCGCCGACTGCTCTATGTCGTCGAACGGCGTCTCAGCATCCTGCCGAGCCCACTTGGCCCAGTTGCTGAGGTCCTCGCCGCCTTTAGTGCGCCGCAGAGCTCCAAGTAGCGGCGCGGCGCTACGGTCCATTTCCGCAGTCGCGCGCCATTGGGCATCTGCCAGGACCCTCGCGCTGGCCCCGGTCAATGCGCGACCACAGAGTCGTCTCATCCATTCCCCGGCGAGCCACGAGGCCACAGCGAACTCGAGCGATTTCTCGTCGTCGAACTCGGCGTGCGGTCCCTGTTGATGTGTCAGGAGCCAGGCTCGCGCAACCCGAGTTGGTACGCGGGCAATGCGAGCCAGCACCTCGCGCTCATCGACCCAGTAGCGCGGACGCACAGTGCAGGCGGGTTCAGCCTTCTGCGCATTGCTCACGTCGGCGGTTTCCACCTCGCCTGCTGCGCCGCTTGCTGCGTCGACGTAGGTCGCCCAGCGATGGTCGAACTGGTGAATCATTTTGGCCTCGTACAGAGGCAGCCGCCCAGGCTGGCCAGCCGTGGCGGGCATGTCGGCGAACAGGCCGCTATCGCCCGACATGTGGAACATCGTCTGGAAGCGGATTCCCCACAGGTTCACCTCGGGCCGCAGCGGCTTGCTGTCCTCCCCCATTTCACTCTCAGTGATGAGCACGGGCGCTGCGCGGTAGAGCTTCTTGGTCAGCTCCGCATCGCGCTCGCTACGGAATACGGGGCAGGTGCGTGAGTTCGGATTGATGAGGGCGAATTCGTCGCGCGTGAGCGAGAAGCGACGGCGGCTGTCGTGAATTTGCTCGGGCTGACGTGCAAAGAACACGAGCGAAGCAGCTTCGTCGTCTGGCTTTCCACCAAGCGTCAACAGCGCGAACCTGAACGCGTGGTGCACCGATGGGAAGACGAACTCTTCGTTTTCAAGACACAGCAAACTGCGCAGGTGCCCACCAATGGCCAGGCGCTCGAAGTAGGCCTTGGTCGAATCATCCGTTGCGATGCCGGTCGGCACGATGAAGCCGGCACGGCCGTCGGGCGCTGTGGCCTGCAGAAAGGTCTCCGAAAAGAGCGCATACGTATTGACGTCACCTACGCCAGTGAGTGGGTAGCGTCGGCTGTCGTGCGCGTAGAGGCTGGCCGCCTCAGCACCTCGCCGCGCAGCGATGAAACTCCCATAAAGCGCCATCTCGGCCCGGTTGGGCGGCGTCAACCCCTCGGCGCGCTCCAAGTCCGGGTTCACGCGGTGCAGCAGCACGCCCTCGCGCAGCCACTCGATGCGTTGTGCGCGCTCGGCCTTGTTCTTGGCAATTGCCACCAATGGGCTGCGGGTGGCGAAGAACTCTTCCTCCTGCAGCTTGATGCGCTCCCAGGGCGGGTTGCCCAGCATCACGCTGAAGCCGCCTTTGGCCGCGACCTGCGGGAAGGCCAACCACCAGTGGAAGACGCTGTGCTGCCGGCACAGGGCCTGGGCCACATCCTCGACCTCGGATTTGGGTGCCTGGCCGCTCAGCACACCCCACAGGTAGCCCGACAGCGGCACGGTGTCGCCGGCCCCGGCCAGCTTGGGCGCCAGGAAGGCGGCCACATAGGTGTCGGCCAGCCGCGCAAAGCTGCTGCGCTGCGCTTGGGCTTGCGCCTTGGACCAGGCTAGCCGCTTGGCGGCCAGGTGCTCGGGCGTGTCGTCGTCCAGGGTCTCGACGCTGACGGCTTGCGCGGCCAGGCCGGCCTGGGTCAGCAGATCGCCGCCGGCAATCTGGCGCCAGCTCTTCAGGTCGGCCTTGTTCTGTTTCTTCAAGGCGCTGGCCACAGCCTTGTCGTCGCCCGACAGCGCGGTGTAGGCCTCATCAGGGATGCCGTCCTCCAGAACCTTGGGGTCCAGCACGCCCAGCAATGCGTCGCCCACGCGCAGGTGGTGATCCACGAAGCTCAGCGGTCGGTCGGGCGAGTAGGCCTCCAGCCACAGCGCCGTCTTGGCCAGCTGGATGGCCATGGGGTTCTTGTCCACGCCGTAGAGGCAGTGGCCCACAACATCACGCAGCGCGTGGCGGTAGTCGGCGGGCGTAGGGGCGCCGCCTTCGCGTTCAGCCGCCGCGCGGTGCAGCGCCACCTCATCGGCCAGGCGCCGCGCAGCCGACAGCAGGAAGTGGCCGCTACCGCAGGCCGGGTCACACACAGTGAGCGCGAGCAACGCCTCCACCGGGCGCTCGGGGTTGGCCTTCACCGTCTGCGCGATGACGGGTTCCAGCGCGCTCTTGATGAGCTCCTGCACCAGACTGTCGGGCGTGTAGTAGCTACCGGTGAGCTTGCGGGTATTGCCCTTGGTGCTGGCATCACTCTCGTCGTCGCCGACGAAGGCCAGGCGGGCCGTAGTGGGCGATGCCAGACCCTGCAGGTCGGGCACCAGTTCCAGCAGGCTCTCGTAGACGCTGCCCAGCTCCTCGGGGCCCATGTCGCGGTAGTTGACGCGCGACAGGCCGCCATCGGCGCGGAACCAGCCGAGCTGGAACACGGCGGCGAGCAGATGGCGGTTGTCGAGCTGAGCGGCCTCCAGCCGCGGGCACTGGTCGACATCGAAAAGGCCACCCAGGGCGGGAAGCCCTAGAGCTGGCTGACCGTGGGCCACCGCGCCGAAGGTAATGGTCAGCGCCTGCCACAGGTCGGCATGGCGGTCATGCTGGCTGCGGCGCACGGCGCGTTCGCGCAACCAAGTGAGCGAGTAGCCGGCCAGGTAGCGGGCCTTGGCCTCGTCGCTGGCGTCGGGGGCGAAGACCAGACGCTCGCCGGTGCCACGGTCGCGGCGATCTTCCACCGTTGCCAGGAAGATGAGGCGATAGACCAGGCGCAGCAGCTCTTCGAAGAAGGCCTGGCGGTCGTAGCCGTCCTGGGTACTCTGCAGTGCGGCGCGCAGGGCGCCGTTCGCCGGGTGCGAGAGGAAGCCGGTACCCAGGGCTCGCAGCGCCTCGGCCACCTGGTAGCGCAGCTTGCCGCGCACGGTGACGCCGGCCTGCTGGCCTGCGGCACGCCAGCGCTCCCACGGGCAGTCGGTGGGCGGCGTGTCGGCCGTACCGAAGCGCGAGGCATGGGCCAGCAGCCAGAAAGCGCTGAAGTCGGCCAGCAGCTCTTCGGTGAACAAGGCTTCGAGGTCAACCTCGATGTAGGCCGGGCGCGTGAGGCTGGCGTTGTCGCGCAGGATGCGCAGCGTGAGGCCGTTGCTAACGATGGCCCACAGCGACGCATCACTGGCGTTCAGCGCCTCCTGCGCCAGCATGAAGGCGCTGCGGCGGCGGGTCTTGCCAGTGTCGGGATTGGTCTCGCCGAAACGCTCAACGGCGCCGTCCAGCGGCTGGTCGAAACCGGCAAAGACCAGGGGCACCCGCCCGCCGGTACCCGCATGCCCAATGGCGTACTGGTGGCCGGCATGTTGGATGGCCGGGCAGCGCGCAGCGTCATGGAAGTGCAGCACGTCACGCAACAGCGGCAGCAGCCACTCGCGCACGGTAACGTCGTGTGCTTGCACGTCCTGCCGTTGACGCAGGGCCTGAAAGTCCTGCCAAAGCGTGAGCGCAACCTTGAAGTCGCGGGCGATTTCGTCGCGCAGCTTCAGGCCCTTGGCAATGCGGTACTGGGCTTCGGTCTGCTCGCTGGCCTTGGGGTCGGCCAGCAGGGTCAGGCGGGTCAGTTCTTCAGCGGGGAGCAGGCCGCCTTCGATGCGGATGGCGCGGTAAGCAAGCTGGTGGAGGGGCTTCTTGGCCATGGTGTCAGGCTCCCATGGCATGGGTGGCGGCGCCGGCCACGGAACCCGCGTCTGGCAGCAGCACGTACAGCCCCATCACATCGACGGGCAGGCTGGCCGTGACCTGGTAGCTGCCGCGGCCTTCGGCGGCCTCGCGCACGCGACGGTGGTCGGCCAGCAGCGCCTGAGCGCGGGCTTTGGCCATCGCCTCCAGCTGGGGTTGCCAGCCGGGCAAGGCGTCTAGCGCCGTCTGCAGCTGGCGGTCGCGCAGTGGCGCAGGCATGTTGCGGGTGGCTTCGGCGCCCAACAGTTGGCGGGTCATGTCGGGGGCGAGTTCGGCGAAGGGTTCGGAGCCGCTGGCGGCCACGGCAACGGCTTCCTCGCACATCAGCAGGCGCGTCTGGCTGCCATGCGTGACGGTCAACTGATGGCGGATGCGCAGCAACAATACGGTGGTCTTGAGCGACACCCCCTGCACGAAGGCGGCGCCGGCGCGAGCGACGGCGGTGTCGTCGGCCGAAGGCGTGCCATCGTCGAGAGCTTGCTCCAGCAGCGAGTCGGCCAGCACCGACACGAGCGGGTGGGTGCGGTGGACGAAAGTGGCGCCCTGCGCTGCGGGTTGGTGGAAGTCAATGCGCAGGGTCTTGGTCAGGCCTTCGGCAGCAAGGCGCTCGCGCACGGCAGGCGGCAGGTGCTCCGTAAGCAGCTTGAAGTGCTGCTTGACGGGTTGCAGCGGTGCTCCGAGCTGTGCCGTGGCACGGCTGACAAAGCGCTCGACTTCGGCGTCGCCACCGAGCACGGCGGCCGACTTGCGCCATTCAGGGAGCACGTCCTCGGGCTTCAGACGCCGCTGGGCAAATATGCTGCGGTTCTGCTTGGCCTTCTCCTTGGCGCTCTGCCAAGCCAAGTCGATTTCCTTGGCAGGCTCGCCAAACAGGTCCAGCTGCGATTGGGCGTTGAGGTGCCCCTTGCGGAGCAGAACGGCATTCATCAGCGCCTGGGTGAGCTTGCCCTCGTTGTCGGGCATGGGCACCAGCACGCCCAGCTCTTTGCGGATGCTCTCGGCCTTGCGCAGGATGACCTGGAGGACGGCGCCATCGACGGGGTTGTCTTCGCCGTACAGCATGGTGCTGCGCACCTCGCGTGCCTTCTGGCCAAAACGGTCCACACGTCCTTCCCGTTGTTCGTGCCGGGTCGGGTTCCAGCTGAGGTCGTAGTGGACGACGGCGGTGAAGAGGCCCTGCAGATTGATACCCTCGGACAGGCAGTCAGTAGCGACGAGGATGCGGACCTCGCCCTCGCCCAGTTGCTCGACAGCAGCTTCACGCTCGTCGGGAGTGAGTTCGCCGGTCACTGCCTTGACGGTGGCGGACTTGAACTTGTCCTGCAGAGCAGCGGCCAGGTAATGCGCTGTAGCGATGTAGCGGCAGAAGACGACCGGCTGAAAGCCTTCCTTCAAGAGCAGAGCAACGTGCTCCTGCAGCTTGGCAAGCTTGGGGTCGTTCTGCTGACCGGCCAGAGCCGCAGCACTGGCCATCAGCGCTTCCAGGCGCTGGCTGTCTTCGGTTCTGGCGCCTGGCTCGATGTCGTCTGTCGACAGGGCATCGTCCGTGCCGTCGAGCACTCGGTCGGTGGCCTGGGCTTCAAACTCTTCGAGCGACGTGGCTTCAGTCTGACCCGCTTCGCCAAGAGAACCTTGAAGACGGGTGCGCAACGCGTTGACAGCTGCGGCCGGGGAAGACGAGATGCAGCGCAGCAGCGCGAGGGCCGCCCACCAGTTCATACGCTGCTCGCGCAGGCCCTGGCCTTCGGAGCGCTCGACCAGCTCGCGGGCATAGGTCAGCACGTCGTTGAAGAGCTGGCCCCAGGCGCCGGTGAGCTTGTAGGTGATTTCTGCTGACTTGCGGTCCGGGAACATCGAGGTGTCTTGCCATTCCGCAATGTCAGGACGGCGGCGCTGGACGAAGTGGCGCGACAGTTCTTCGCGCAGGTCGGTGCGCTGACCAGCAGGCAAGTCCTTCAGCTGCGTGAAGTCAGGGTCGAGCAGGCCCAGCAAGTTGAAAAACGCCTCTTCATCGCCACTGTGCGGAGTCGCGGTCAGCAGAACCAGATGGCGCGTTGCGTCGGCTGCCAAGCCTTTGAGCAACTGGTGGCGCTGCTGGCGCCCCTGGCCGGCCTGGGTGCAGGTGTGAGCCTCGTCGACGATGACGAATTCGGGGCAGAAGCGCTGGAACGCCTCGCGCCGGCGCTCGGACTTGATGTAGTCCAGGCTCACGACTGTGTAGGGGTGGGCATGGAAGACCGACGTACCGGGCGGCAGGTCGCGCTCCAGGCGGTCGGCGCTGTTGGAGCGCACGACGACGGCGGGGATGTGAAAGCGCTCGGCCAGCTCACGCTGCCACTGCTCGCACAGATGCGGCGGACACAATACCGCCAGGCGCTGGACTTCGCCGCGGTCGAGCAACTCACGGGCGATGAGTGCCCCTTCGATGGTCTTGCCAATACCGACGTCGTCGGCAATCAGCAGGCGCACCGTGGGCAGCTTCAATGCCATCAGCAGCGGCACGAGCTGGTAGGCGCGCGGCTCCACGGCGATGTTGCCGAAGCTGCGGAAGGGGCCAGCGCCGCTGCGCAGCTTGAGCTGCAGCGCGTCCAGCAGCAGTTGGCTGGCCGAGTGGTTGCGCGCCTGGGCCACACTGGGCCAAGGGAAGGTGGCAGGCTGGACGGGCTGACGCTCCAGGGGCAGATAGATGAGCGTCTCGTCGCGCTCGCCGCCACCCAAGGGGCGCAGGCGCAGGGTCTGCGGGTCGGATTCCGGGAGGACTATCCATTCACGGCCGCGCGCGGCAACCAGGCTGCCCGGAAGGAATTCCGGCGTTGGAGCATTCATAGCGAATCAGGGCTTGCCAGGACCAAAGAGGTCGGCGTTGTTCTTGAAGAGGTCTGGCCAGCGAGCTTGCTCTTTGGGGAAGCGCACCACCAGATAGCCCAACTCGTCGAGGACGCGGTCGATGGCCGAATCCTTGGCTCGCTGGGTTTCGGTTTCGTGGTGCGGCCCGTCGATGAAGACGGCAAGGTTCAGGTCATCGTAAAAAAAGTCAGCGCATGCATTGGCGCCGGGAACCGTATGCTGACCGCGGTCGGGCTTTCGGTAGCCATGCTCGTTGACGTGGTCCAGCCAGGCTTGCTCCAGCGTGCTGCCGGCGGTGCGTGCGAGCTCGGCGTCGTGCTCCTGCGGGGCGCGGCCTTGAGTACCTTGGTGAGCTTGGGCCGTCGTTAGGCGGCAGAGGATGTCCAGCAGTAATCCGCCGGCGTCCTTGTCCTTGCGGTCGATGAGCGTGTGGTCTGGCTGGTTGTAGTACGACAGCAGGCAGCGGTAGCACCCGGCCTCGCACAGCGGTTTGCCATCGTGGTCGAGCTCTTCGGTCAGCGTCTTGCGGGACCAGGCCTGTCCGGCGGGCGGTTGCTGGAAGTGCAAGACCTCCAGGGCCTTGGCGGCGACAGCAGACACCGCTTCGGGTTCGGTGGCCAGCCGGGTCAGCACGCCGGCGCCGCCCTCGGCTGCCTCGAACAGCAGGATGGACTGGCGGTTGTCCCGCGTGGGCAGCGGTTCGGCCATCAGCTCACTTTCCTCGAGCTGGTAAACCGCCTCGATGCCGCGCTTGAGCGCGTACTGCAGCGTGGTCAGCGTTTCGGCCTCCAGAACGCCCAGACGGTGATGCGGACGCACGATGAGGATGTTCCGCCGGTCTTCGACGTAGGGGACGATGCGTTGCGGCGGGGTCTTGTCGGGCGGGGCTTCGCCTTCGGCTTCCGCCTCGCCATCGCCGTCGTCCACACCGCCGACCCAGTGGCCGGTGACGGGGTTCATCATGAATCCCTGGATGGACTTTTCCTTGCGGCGGCGCCAGCCGAAGTTCATACGCCAGACGGTGGCGGCAGGACCGTACTGCATCTCCAGCAACGGTCCCTGGTCGTCTTCGACCACGGTGGTGACCATCTGCAGCTTGCCTTCGGCCTCGGCAAACTGCAGCGTGGTCTGCATCTCGTAGCCCTGGCGTACGCGTTCCTCTTCATTCGCCGTGATGCGTTCGGCACGTTTGGTCGAGACGTTTTCGATGCGGTAGAGGTTTTTGACCTCCTGGGCACCCGACAACGAGGCGCCGCAGGACACGCAGCGGTCGGCATCGCGTTGGGACCGGAAGTGGCCATAGCCGCAGGCTGGGCACAGGCGGGCCATTTCGGTGGGCAGCTTCGCGCCTTCGCTCACCTGGTCCTGGCCAGTGATGGTCAGCAGGGCCTTGGTGACGCGGTACTGGCTGCCCTCGTGGTAGATAAGGCTGTAGGGACCGAACTCGCCCAATGCCAGGAAACGCGGGCGCGACAGGAAGCTCTCGCGGCCAATGGAACCACGCCGGGCGGGCAGATAGGCCAGCAGTGGCAGGCGGGGGAAGTTGTAGCCCGGCAGGAAGCCCTGGCTTGCGAGGTAGCGGTAGGTGTAGAAGTCCGAGTTGAAGGCGCTGTCGCCGGCCAGCAGCAGGTCACGCTGCTTGCGAGCCTCGTTGTGGCGCTGCTGAGCCTCGCGGCGCTCGCGTTCGCTGGCGGCGGGGTTGTTCTCGATCTTGAAGTTCAGCTCGATGGCCTGGGCCGTGGCACGGTACAGGTCGCGCCAGCGCTGCAGCGCGCCGTCGAATTCGTTGTAGGCCCGCTGAAACACCGACTCGGCCCAGTGGTCGGTGTACCAAGGGGCATTCTTGGCGGTGAGCTCACTGGACAACATGCCCAGCACCTTGAGGCCGCGCTGATGGGATCGCTTCTTGGCTTCAGCCTTGTCGAGGTCGGCAGCCATGTCCTCGGTCACCGGCAGCGTCTCGGGCTCGTTCATGTCGAGCAGGTCACGCACGCTATTGCCCAGCCGCTTGCCGGTTTCGGCGAGCCAGATGGCATGCATGTGGCTCTTGACCAGCTCCAGATTGGCCAGGTCCAGCGTCGGCGCGTTGACCTGGCCATGGACCATGCGCACTGGGTCGCGGAAGTAGTACTGGTCATGCGGGCTCTGCGACGCGCAGTAGGTGATGACCAGGGCCGGCTGGCCGGCACGCCCGGCACGGCCGCTGCGCTGCGCGTAGTTGGCCGGCGTGGGCGGCACGTTGCGCATATAGACCGTGTTCAGCGACGAAATGTCGACGCCGAGTTCCATGGTTGGCGAACAGAACAGTACCGGGAGCCATTCGAGCTCGGTGCCGTTCTTCTTGCGCCACTCGTCGCGGTCTTTGTCGGTGTAACGGAAGCGGGCTTCGCGCTCCAGCCGGTCCTCCTGCTCGACCTGGGCTGTGTGCTCGCGCGCCTCGAAGTCGAAGAGCTGGTGCACGGGGCTGGCCAGCAAACCGGCGATGTTGCGGTACAGGGCACGGAAGAACTCGTTGTCTTCGGCTTGGCGCTGGCTCTGGCCGGAGCCCGGCTCCCACAGCAAGGCGGTGCCGTTGAGTTGCCAGCCAGTGAGGCCGACGTCCGTCTCCTCACGCTTGACCAACCCGTAGGACTCCGCGGCCTTCAGCAGTGCAGCGATGACGTCCGGGTAGGTCTGGTCGTTGATGTGCTTGTAGTACGGGTTGCCTCCGCCCCAAGTGCTGCCTTGGCGCAGCAGCTTGCCCAGGCGGGAACGGCTGGAGCCGATGACCAGGAAGTCTTCCAGCTGCAAACGACGACCGCGGCGGTCGGTCTCTTCACGCGGACGCGAAGTGACGAACCAACGGGCGGGCACCGGGCGTTCGTCCTCTGTGAATCCCCAGGGCTCGCGGAGGTTGGCGTAGCTTTGCGTGCGCAACTGCTCGAGCTCGGTGCGGTCGAGGTAGCGCGTGGCGATACACAGGCCCTGGCGCATGAAGTCGAACAGAGCGCGGAGCACGACGGCCCGCTCTGCGGCGTTTGCCGCACGCAGGACCTGAGGCGCCTCTGACCATTCGGCAGCATCCGCGGCGAGCTCGTCGATGTCCTGGTAGCTGATGCGGACCAGGCCCAACTGCTCAAGGTTGGGGTTGTTGTAGCGCCAGCCTCGCCGAAGGTCGAAGTAGGTGCGGTAACCCAGGATGCCGCGCATGGCCTCCTGAACCTGTCGACGTGTGTTGCCCTTGACCTCGGGCTGCTGCATGTACTCGGCGCGCACCGCGGGGTCGTCACGGTGAAAGCCCAAAGCCTCGAAAACGGCATTCGAGACCTCGCGCTCGGACAGAGCTTGACCTCCGCCCTTGTGTATGGCGGACAGCAGTGCGGCGCGGGTCAACAGCACCTGCAGGAAGTCGTTGAAGTGGCCCGCCTGCAGCGCAGCGTCCTGCCGGTTGTCCGAGAACCCCAACACCTTCTTGGCCTCGGCGGACAGCTGCTGGTCTTGCTCGTACAGGTAACGCAACGCCGACAGCGTCAGCATGGTCGTTGCCGAACTGCGACCCTCGCCGGACAGCGACGTCAGGCGCAGTGCATCCTTGCCGGAGGACGTGTGCGAGACCCCGCAGGCCAGGCAGAAGCGGAAGGCGCCAGGAATGAACCAGGCCTGCAGGCCCTTGTCGGTCGTTGTGACCCCGTCAGGACGTACTTTGATGGGCTGAGGCACAAACTTGCGCTGACCAGACTTGATGCGCCACTCGCCGTCTGCACGTTCCTCCAGCCAGGTCTCGGGATAGCGTTCCAGGACGTCCGGTTCCCAGATGCCCCGAGCATCGGGCATCAGAAAGCCGAACTTCACCTGCTCGTCGTCGTGTTGGCGTTCGTCGATGCTGCGGACGTTGAAGCCGCGCCCCTCGGAGCCATCGGTGTCCCAGACGGGGATGTACTCCTGGCCGCAGTCGCGGCAGAAATGCACGTGGTAGTAGCGGCGCTGGCGGTCGTCGTCGCCCGAAACGAACTGCTGCCCATCCAGCGTGATGGCCCGATGGCCTGGCGCTTCCAACGTCGTGTAGACCTTGCCACCGCCAGCGATGAACTGGTGCAGCTTGAAGGCGAACAGGCTCTTGCCAGCGCCATCCGTGACTGCGTAGGCGCGCAGCATGTACTGCTGAAGATAGGCCAGGCAGCTTTCGACAGGCTCGCCTGACGCTTCGTGCAACAGCTGTGAAGCGTCGGCCAGAGTGCGCGGGCGGGCGCGGCGGGGCTTGTCGTCCTCGTAGGTCAGTCCCAGGGTGAGCTCTACCCAGACCGACATCGGATGGGCAGCCATCGCCTCGAAACCGAGGTCCATCGGCACGCCGGTGCGGATGGCCGGGCCGAGTTGGCTCCGCACGGTGTCCAGGGTCTGGCTTTCAGGCGTCGTTCGGCGCAGCGTCTCGGTGATGATGTTGCGGTCGGCGATGGGGGTGCCGAAGAGGCGCCGGGCCACGTTCGCCACGACGGCGTTGCGCTCCATCTGCGTGCCTTCGGAGGCCATCGTTGCCGAGGTTCCGATGCAGATGAGCTTGTCGGACAGCGCCTCACGCACGCGCCGCACCAACAGTGCGACGTCAGCACCTTGGCGGCCGCGGTAGGTGTGCAGCTCGTCGAGGACCAAGAAGCGCAGGCCCGTGGCGTTGCGCATCACGGCCTTGTCGATGTCGTTCTGCCGGGTCATCAGCAGCTCGAGCATCATGAAATTGGTCAGCAGGATGTCTGGCGGCGTCGCGGCCATGGCCTGCCGCTCTTCTTCCGATTCCTGCCCGGTGTACCGGCCAAAGGTTACCGCCCGAGTGGCGGCGTCGGAGCCCAGGAACTTCTTGAGCTCCTCGAGTTGCGAGTTGGCCAGCGCGTTCATCGGATAGATAACGATGGCGCGCGTACGGGGCGTCGGGTCTGCGCTCTTCGCCTTGAGGCAGGCGTCGACGACCGGGATGAAGTAGCTGAGCGACTTGCCGGAGCCTGTGCCGGTGGTCAGAACGTAGCTCTCGCCGGCCAAGGCCAGGCTGATGGCCTCCGCTTGGTGCTTGTGCAGCGGCAGAGTCACGCCGGCCGAGCTGGCCGACTTGCCCAGACGGAAGATGTTGGCGCACTCGGGACTCAGCTGTCCTGCATGGACGAGCTCGTCGATGGTGCCACCCGACCGGTAGTTCGGGTTGATTTGAATAAGTGGTTCGGGCCAGTAGCGCTGACTGTCGTACTCGCGGTCGACGAAGGCCCGGATGTCACCCGACCGAATGCGCGTGAAGCTGCGACTGAACTCGGCGTACTCGCTGACCAGCTGTTCGCGAAATTTGAAAACGTCCACTATTCCTCCCCTTTGGTCCGCAAACAGCTCTATGGCTGCTTTGCAGCGATTGCTACTCCGTGGCGCTGGCAATGTTCCCTGACCAAGACCTCAATGAAGTTGGCGATGGTCCGATGGTCCTGTTCCGAGGCGAGCCGGATCAGTTCCTTGAGTTCAGGGGTCACCCGCAGGTTCAAGGTTTCGGTCTTGCGCTCCATGGCTAGCGATCAGAGTTCATTTGTACAGCAAATGTAACGCTGGTGCATCGCGAAGTTGTCATGCAATTCAATCCGTGTGATTCGAGGGTGAATTGCGCACAAGTTGTCCTGCAGGCCCCGGGAAGCAGGTGGGGCACAACTTTGATCGTCGTAGAGGCAATTCAACATGCCGGCCGTGTGCCCATGCACTGCTGTGGGCGAGTTGCCCCAGGGCAAGTTCAGTGAGGGCATCTCGAGGCCGTCGAGGGGCAGGCTGACATGGCACCCACCACACTGCCAGAGTCGTCGCCGGCGAAAGTTGCCTCGCGGCAACTGCGGGTGGTGGGTGCGCGGATGTAAGCGAGTTGCCCCAGGGCAAGTTCGGCAGGCGCGCTGCTGAGGAGTGTCGGGAGCTGGTCGGCCTGAAGCCGGAGCATCGCCAGGTTGGTCGCCGCCGAAGTTGCCGCGCGGCAACTTCGGGTGGCGGATGCGCGGACGCGGCAAGTTGCCCCCGGGGCAAGTTCAGCGAGGGCTTCTCGAGGACGTCGAGGGGCAGGCTGACATGGCACCCATCACACCGCCAGAGTCATCGCCGACGAGGGTTGCCTCGCGGCAACTGTGGGTGGCAGGGGGCGCGGATGTAAGCGAGTTGCCCCAGGGCAAGTTCGGCGTGGAACCTCTCAAGGAGATTGAAGAGCAGGCTGCTGTAGTGCTTGGCGCATCGCCATAGTTGTCGCCGATGCAGCCGGCTCGCGGCGGCTTCGCGTGGCGGGTGCTCGGATGCAGGCGAGTTGCCCCGGGATAACTTCATCAGGCACGCTGCCGAGAGTGTCTGGAGCTGGGCGGCCTGAAGCCGGAGCATCGACAAGATGGTCGCCGGCGCAGCTGCCGCGCGGCAACTTCGGGTGGTGTGTAAGCGGACGTGTGGGCAAGTTGCCCCAGGGCAAGTTCAGCGAGGGCATCTAGAGGACGTCGAGGTGCAGGCTGACACTGCACCCACCACACCGCCGGAGTCGTCGCCGGCGAAAGTTGCCTCGCGGCAACTGCGGGTGGCGGGTACGCGGATGCAGGCGAGTTGCCCCAGGGCAAGTTCGGCAGGCAGGCTGCAGAGGGCGTCCGGGAACTGTTCGGCGTGGCGCCGGTGAATCGCCAAGTTGGTCATCGGAGCAGTTGCCGCGAGGCAACTGCGGGTGGCGGATGCGCGGACTTGGGCGAGTTGCCCCAGGGCAACTTCATCGGGCACGCGGCGGAGAAGTCTCGGGAGCTGGTCGGCCTGAAGCCGGAGCAGTTGCCGCGAGGCAACTTCGGGTGGCGGGTGCGCGGACGTGGGCGAGTTGCCCCAGGGCAACTTGGTCAAGCACGCTCCCGAGGAGGGCCGGGAGCTGATCGGCGTGGCGCCGGAGCATCGCCAAGTTGGTTGCCAGCGAAGCCGCCTCGCGGCACGGCATGCGGCGATGGCGCGGACGTGAGCGAGTTGCCCCAGGGCAAGTTCGGCAGGTGCTGTCGCGGCGGGCTGGGAGCTGGTGTCGGCCTGACGCCGGAGCATCGCCAAGTTGGTTGCCAGCGAAGCCGCCTCGCGGCAACGGCATGCGGCGATGGCGCGGACGTGAGCGAGTTGCCCCAGCAAGTTCGGCAGGCGCGCTGCCGAGGAGGGCCGGGAGCTGGCCGGCCTGATGTCGACGCATCGCCCGATTGGTCGCCATTTCAATTGCCGCGCGGCAGCTGAGCGAGTTGCCCCAGGGCAAGTTCGGGAGGCGCGTTGCCGCGGCGGGCTGGGAGCTGGTTGTCGTGGCGTCGGAGCATCGTCAGGTTGATTGCCAGCGAAGCCGCTTCGCGGCAACTGCATGCAGCGATGGCGCGGATGTGATCGAGTTGCCCCAGGGCAAGCTTGGCGGGGAGCCTCGCAGGGAGCTTGAAGAGCAGGTTGCTGCAGTGCCTGGGGACCGCCAGAGTTTTCGCCGGCGCAACTGGCTCGAAGCAGCTGCGGGCGGCGGGGACGTGGATGTAGGCGAGTTGCCCCAGGGCAAGTTTGGCGGGGAACCTCGCAAGAAGCTTGAAGAGTAGGTTGCTACATTGCTTGGCGACCGCCAGAGTTGTCGCCGCCCCAGCTGGCTCGCGGCAACTTCTGGCGGCGGGTATGCGGACGTGGGTGAGTTGCCCCAGGGCAAGTTCGGCAGGCGCGCTGCCGATGGCGTCTGGGAACTGATCCACGTGGCGCTGGAGAATCGCCAGATTGATCGCTGGAGTAGTTACAGCGAGGCAACCGCATTTGGGTGGATGCGGTTGCGGGCGAGTCTCCCCTGGCCAATTCGGCAGGCTATGCTTTTGCCATCACCATGGCAGATGTCTTCACCTTCAGCCTTGCGACCACCGCCACAAAGTAGCGACGACATCGAGGTGTCCGGCCGGCGGCCCCACCATTTCGTGCCTTTGTACGTCAGACGGCTCGGGTGGGCTGCATGACTCTACTCTAACGTCAGACAGCTCGACCACCCTACGCTTTCCAGGCCTCAGACTGAATCGCCACCCTAGGCCCGCCAACCGCCATCCTGGTGCGCTGAACAACTCCCGCATGCGCTGCTTGCCTGCAGCAGTCTCGCGACCCCTGCACCTGTTTGCCTAATCATCCTCACCCTAGCAGGCACAGCCGGCATCCTCGGGCGCAGCGATTTTGAAGTGCCGGTGAGGCGTCGCCATGCCCGCCTGCGAAGCGAAATTCAGGCGCACCTGAGGAGCGCCCCAGCCCGGCAAGCCCGCATGCGGCACGCTGTGGCAGCGTAGCGCAAGGGCTCTGTGCCGCGCTTGCGAGGATCAAGAGCTCGCCTGCGGGGCGCGTTGCCAGGGTTCTTGGTTCCACACGAATCGCTGGCCGCCGCCCCGCCGTTTAGACCCCGACTTGGGCTCTAAACAGCTCTCGGCTCTGCGCTTGTGAGGGCCTGGCGAACGACTTGCCCCAGGGCAACTTTTCGCCCGCACAGCAAACTCCACCAGGACAATTTCTGCATCCAGTCAACCTGAAGCTGGCCCGCCGGCGAGGCGTCTCCCAGCCCACTGGCGCAGCACCTCGCCTCAAAAGTGCGGATCAGCTGAACACGCCTGCCTGGCTTTCGCTACACGCCGAGGTGGCGTGGATCAGCGTCGCGGCGCTGAAGTCCGCGGCGCCGTGCTTCAAGCTTTGCGCGTAGTTTGGCTATTACTTCCGAGGCAGGAACGCCTTCGCCTGTGCGCTGGAAGCGCTCCAACGCCGCATCAGCTAGCGCGTGGAAATCGTCGTCGGTCTGCTCTGTCATGAACACATTCTGAGCTTCAAAATTGCTCGCGGCAACACGCCGGCTGGCTCTGCGCCGGAGTCCTCTGCGCCGCGCGAGTGAGGTGCTGCGACGCGATAGCCGAGCGCTTTTCCTGGTGCTTGTCGACACTCGAATCGCTTGCCGCGCAGCGCAGGTTTCCGCACCTGGCGGCCCTGAAACCTGCTCGCCGCTCTGCGCTTGCTTGGGCTGGCGAACGACTTGTCCTGGGACAACTTTGCTCGGCGAAGTGCCTTCCGAGCCCGGCCCGGCCCTGTCCCTGGAAGGGGGACAACCTGCTGCCTAGTGCAGCGCTGGAAGGCCACCCGCGAACGGCCGCCGAGGCGAACACGGGGCAGGGCCTCAGGCGTCGCTGTGTCGCTTCTGCCTGGGCTCACTTTAGGGCGCTGCGCAAGGGCTCGGCGCCGCGCTTGCGAGGCAAAAATCTGCGTTCGCGAGGCGCTTTGCCTGGTGCTGGTTTGAGCTTCAACCGCTGGCCGCCGATCCGCATGTTTTGTCACCTCGGGCGGTGCCAAAACCATGCTATCGGCTCTGCGCTTGTCAGGCGTTGGCGAAGAGTTGCCCCGGGGCAACTTTGCCGGCGAAGTGCGTCCTACCCTGGGGTAAGTCGCTCCGTTTCGAAGCGCTCAAAGTTCGAATCCAACCGGTGAAGCGCTCCACGAGCCCGGTCCGGCCGTGTCCCTGGAGGGGTGGAAACCTGCTGTCTAGCGCAGCTCTAGAGGGCGGCCAGCGCGCCGCCGCCGAGGCGAAGATAGTCCTGCGCTTCCACGGCGTTGCTTCGCCTCGGGCTTGGTCGGACATCGAGAGACGGGAAACTAATGCGACAAGCGTTCGTAAACGGCGTCGACGAGCGTGCGAACCGGACCTGGTGTGCGCCGCTGTGCAATTCCCACTCGGAGCTCGATATTGAGCCCCAGCCGGTCACAGACCGCAGTGATTGCGTGCAGCGTCGCATAGTCTTTGCCTCGCAGCAAATCAGCGAGTTGCTGACGTGAAACGCCCGACTGTATGGCGAGGTTGCCGGCGCCGATACCGCTGTCCCTGAGTGCATCTCGGAGCTGATACTTGAAGGCGTGGCGCATGCGCTGCAGCATACTGCGTTGCAGCGTCGACCTGATAGCCCGGTAAAGCCGTGAACCCTGAAATCGAACCATGCGATGAGGAGTCAGAGCTCGCCTGCGAGGTGCTTGCTGGCGCCGCGCTCGAGGGGTTGCAGGACCTCGCGGACGGGGAGGTTCTGGAAGGTGTGGAGCTCGAAAGGGCGCTGCGCCAGCCGCTTCAATAGGCGTGCCTGGAATCGTGTGCTATCGCTTTGGTACGGCCGAATGGTCCCAGGTCGCCAGCTCGAAGTCGGTGAAAGGCTTGGCGCTGTTGGTCATAGTCGGGTCAAGCCAACTGACTTCTTCGGTGAGGTCCAGGTCGTACGGTGGTGCCCGGTAGTCGGCCCCGCCTCCATCTTCAAATACCTCTTCGCACGTCCAGAAGCAGGCCTGCTCGTCCTTGAAGGCCTGCCGCCACTGCGGTGCGTGTGCAAGGAATGACTGTGCTTCGTTGTTCAGGACCTGCCCCGAATGGGCCGCCTTTACCGTGGCCAGTGCGTACAGGTAGTGCCAATACAGCCTGCTGTAGGCTGGGACGCTGATGGAGTCCTCGAACGGATGGTCCATGGTGGCCGCCGGGCGCCTGTCGTTGCCGATTTGCTCGATGGCCAGGGAGCAAGTGTTCTGGCAACCCGCCAAGTCAGAGCGCGCCAGTTGATGGTGATAGAGCATGACGTATGACGCCAGTAGCCGTCGCCCGTTTTCCTCTGCGCGCTGAGCTGTGGCGCGCAGTTGCCACTGGTGCATCGCATTCAGCACGGCGTTTGCACCGCTGTTCCTGGCCAGATGATTTTGGAACAGGATGGCAAGGTGAGGGCGGTTCAGTATCTGTCGCTCGAATGTCTCGGGCGACGTGTGTTCCAGGCTGCCGGCAAAGTCCATCCATTGCTGGTCATAGCCCGGGGCCTTCATCACCCAGCAGAGGTGTAGCAGTTCGAGCTGCCAAGCCAGCCAGTCACCGCCTAACTCGGTGTAAAGGAGGGTGGGGTCGTTCGACGATTCACTAAGCAGTAGCGAAACGGCAGCTTTTTGGGGCGCATTGAATGGTGGCTCTGGGTACTCTTCATCGCCAGAGAACTTGCGCACAGACGGTTGGTCCCATTTCAGATTCCATTCCGGGCCAAAGCCGTTTAGCACGTAGGCCGACATGCCATCGTTCATCATCCCGCCCAAACGGATAGCCCAGAAGCAATGTTTGAGGAACACCTTCCTTACGATAGCTCGCCATTCAGGGTGGGCGGGCCGGCCCCTGTCCGTCGTTGGCCAATGAAGCAGAGCTTGCGCCGCTAGATCGGCCAGGCTGGCCTGACGCTGGCCCAACCGACTGGAGGCTTCCGAGGCCATGTCGTTGGCCATGGCTTCGTGCGCCGACATGGGGTCTGCCACTTCAGTGGCTTCTATGTTCCACCGATGCATTTGCTCAGCCTCGGCGTTTCGAAGTCGAATGGCCGCCACAACGCGCACAAACCATCCCTTGGCATGATGCCGGTCGAGTTCGGTGGCCTGCTGAGCCTTTGCGGCTGCCTCCACGGTGTTGCCCAAGTCCAGGTATGCCTCTGCCTGCTCGGCCAGTACGTTGGCATTTGGTCCGGCTAGTCGGCCCCGTTCCTCGATCTGTTCCAGCTGCTGCATCGCTCGCATGGCAAAGGACCCCACGCGCGTTGCGGTAGCCTGTGTCTGATATTGATTGAGCAGGTCGTCCACACGCTCGGCCTTGAAGTTCACAGCGGGCTCGGCCATCACTGTTTTCAGTGCCGCGCCACGCTGATGCCAGTAGGCATAGCGTTCATATCGTCTGGACGCTTCCCGGTGGACAGCGTCAAGTTTCGCCTTCAGTTCCTCAGCGGAAAACTCATGCTTGAGCAACTTGATGACAGCCCCCGTGTCCCCGAGGAACAGATCGTCCAACTCCAGCGCGTTCATCAGAAGCGTTCGCGCAGCGTCGTGGGAGAGCTTGCTTGCGTTGCTTGTCCTGACGCCACGCGTCACAAACTCTGAGAACAGCTCCGATCTCAGGTATTTGTTGGCCGTCTGCAAGAGGTAGCGCGGGCAGGGGGTCTTGCCGGTCAGCTTCTCTAGTGTGGCTTGGACGCCATTGCTGCTCTTGGGGCGCCCCTTGCTCTTGGCGGGGACACCAGACGGAACGAAGCTGAGTCTTTGAGGCATGAATGAGCTCCTGAGCCGGGCGAGGCGTTGCCTCGCCCGGCCCATTCAGGCTGAACTACTTCTTTGGCGGAGGAGGCAAACCGCGGCTGCTGTGATGAACCGGGTTGTTCGGGTTGCCCTGGTTCGACCGGTTGTTGTTCACCTGACGATGCGCCTGGTTATTGGGGTTGCCTTGATTCGCCTTGTGATTGGCGTTGGTGCGTTGCATCTCTGCTGCTCCAAGAGTTGAAAGGACAGCCAGATTGATTTTGTGACGCACACATAAAAGGACTGATTACCGTAGGGCCGCTGGAACGTTGGACAACGGCAACGAACCCCCGATGGCCAGGTCAATATCCCCCACCTGTGGCCACTCTAAATTCCCCCGGCAAGGACGGGATTATGACGATTCGGGGTTGATGGCAATGCGGCCGGTGGCCTCCTTGAGTCGGTAGCTCTTGCCCTCGAAATCGAGCATCGCCCAGCGGTGCATGCGCCGGTCCAGGATGGCCGTGGCCATGGTGGCGCAGTGGTCCGTGGGGTGGATTGAGTTGGGAGGCTTACCCCAAGGTAGGACGCAAGTAAGGCGCTCAGCCGGGTGGTGACTTACCCCAGGGTAGGACGCCAGCACGGCTCTCATCCGGGTAGAGCCGACTTACCTCAGCGTAGGAGAGGGCGCGTACCTTCACGGTTGGGCTGGTGCACAGTACCTCATTGAGCAGCCATTCGGGTCAGCGCCCTTCGGTGTGCCCAACGACTGCTTGGTGCCATGTAATGTGAGTCCGCCGGGCGACGTGCCATTGGCAACTCCCGCTGCGGACTTGGCCGACGGGCACCCATTTGTCGGTCCCCGCGGATCGCCGCGACTTCGCACTGCATCGAGCCGCTCAGGGAAGTGTTGGTTTGCAAAACTTTACAAACTGAAATTGCCCACTATTCCAAGGGCGATCTTGCACAGAGTTCCTCTGCGCCACATCCATCCTTCGTCTGGAGCACTACATGTCTTTGGGCCCCGCGAAATGTGCCCGTCAACGCGGTGGGTTCAGCCGCGGCGTTCTTCATCTACTTTTTTCAAAGGTCCTCAATGGATTTGACAATCACTCCCCGAACCGTCTCCAACTACATCAACCAACTGCCGGACATAGACCTCAGACGCATTTTCTGGAGCGGCGCGCGTCTTTGGGTTGATACAGCCAATGGGGAGTTGTGCCTCACCTTTGGCCGGCCGCTCGATGGCTGTGTCCATCAGTGCATGCAAGAGGTCAAAGCTAACGGCCAGTGGGTTTGGACGGGTCTTCTTATCGACGAACTCGAAGGACACGCGACCGATGAGTACGGCGCACCGTTAGCGGATTGGCCTGGGGTCGGCATGGCCACCCGAGAGCACTTACTAGCTTGCGTGGTGAATTTAGCTGACCAACTGCGCTGGACGGCCGAAAACGCCAGCGAAATCGCGAGGTCGCGGCTCAACCACTGAGTAGGAATGGTTGCATGCTGCGGCTACGCTGAACAAGCCAGCGATTTACAGGCAGGCTGGGCGCCGCGAGGTGATTGCCGAGCAGATTTGAGCGGCCAATCTGGCGACGCACATGCCCTTTCGAGCTGCGAGCAGCCTGCCCGCCCCCCCTTGCGGGCGGACTCATCCCACCAAGTGCTTGCGCGCGAAGTAGATGTTGGCCAAGCCCAGCACCACTTACTCTCGCGTCGCGTTCTTGGCCAGCCCCATTTAGCGCACTTTGCTGAAGCCCCGCTGCCGCTTGACCACAGCGAACACGTTCTCCACCCGCGAGCGCACCTTGGACTTGATGCGGTTGACGATGTGCGCCATGTCCGCCGCGATGCCCGCAGGGCCGACATCTCGGTTCTCTGATCGTGCGCCTGTGGCGCCTTGTCGGCGATCAGCTCCTGCTGCGAGGCGTAGGCGCTGTCGCCGTACACCTCCCGCTCAGCCCTGTGCAGCAACTGCGGGATCGCATGCTTGTCGTTCATATTGGCCGCTGTCACCACAGCCCTGTGCACCAGCCCCGGCGTGCTGTCCACGCCGATGTGCTGCCGCTCCACCCCGAAAGAACACTGCTGGCCTTTGCGGGTCTGGTGCATCTCAGGGGCGCGCTCGCCCTTGTCGTTTTGGTCGAGCTCGGCGCTGAGATGATGGTGGCGTCCACGATGGTGCTGGTGCCGACCTTCATGCCCTGGCTCTGCAGAACCTCACCGACCTTGGAGAACGGTGCCGCGCCCGGCTTGTGCTTGTCGTCCTCCAGCAGGTGGCGGAATTTCAGCAAGGTGGTGCCGTCGGGCACGTGCTCGCGCCCAAGGTCGATCTCCATGAAGCGGCGCAGCACCGTGCCGTCCAACAGCGCCTCTTCGCAGACCTCGTCGGCGAGGTTGAACCAATGCTGCACGAAGTACATGCGCAACATGCGCTCCAGCCCGATGGGCGGGCGGCCCCTGCTGGTGCTGGGGTAATGGGGCTCGCCGACCGCGCACAACTCGGCCCACGGCACGATGACGTCCATTGTCTGCAGGAACACATCGCGCCGCGTCGGCCTGCGAAATCGCTCGAATTCCGCGCCTTGATCGGCTGCCGCTGCCAGGGTTGCTGGCTTCATCCGCCGATCATCCCGGGGTCCCTGCAGCTGTGCCACCAGATCAACCCGGGAGGCGCGACCTAATCGGCTTAGCCCTAAGGCGACGACGGTGCAAACAAGACGCCCACGATTCGGTATCTGAATCAGCGGGCGTGAACCGGTCGAGGCGCCTAAATGGCCCAGCCAGGGAAGCCGCCAGGCGTCCGGCTGACGTGCTCCACGGGAACATGCCAGCCATTGGCGACATTGGGTGCGGCCTCGATGCTGCTCACGCCTTGGGCGGCGTCCAGTTCTGGGCTGATGATGGGTGTTTGCGCAACTTCGGTCATCGACACGGAAGCGTTCTTGGTCAGACGGCGACGACCATGGTGGACCTTGCTTTGCTTCGTGTCCTTGAATGCCTCGTCGAGGCGCTTGGACAGTCCCCCAGGGGTGAGGTGTGTGTAGCGCAGAAGCATGCGCTGGTCGCGATGCCCGCTGAAGGCCTGGAGTTCGGTCGTTGAGATGCCACCAGTCAGCTTGCTGCCAGCTTCCGCGACGCGGGAGATGGCTTCATGCCGCAAGTCGTGAATGCGCAGACAGTCCTCGGCCTTGCCATCGGTGGGAATCCCCGCCGCTTTGCATATGCGCTTCCAGGCCTTGCGTAGGTAGGAAGCCGACATCGGGAACACATACTCACTGTTTCGGGGCAACTCGCGGAGCCAATCCAGTATGTCTTGGCGCAGATGCAGGCTTCGCGCGCGTCCGTTCTTGGTTTCGGCAAGGGATGCAGTCTGGGTTTCGAAGTCGATGTCGCACCACTTGAGCTTGACTGTTTCGCTCTTGCGCGGACCGGCCATCAGTTGGAACTGAATGAAAGCGCTCATGAGCGGCGCGGGGGAGTAGGTTGCCTCTGCTTCGGCCCGAACCTCCCTGATGGCGCTCATGCGGCGGTACTTGGTACTCGCGACAGTGCCTGCGAGCAGTTCATCAATGCGGCGTTCCACTGCGCGCTGCCGATCCTCGTCCGCGGCAGCTTCCATCAGGCGGTCTTCCTCGCCTATGCGGAGTCGCCTGTTGCGCTCATTGAAATAGTCTGGGCGCTCGAAGCCGGAAAAGGGGTCGCAATGGACATGGATGCGCCACTTGGCGATGGCGATGCTGCAAACCCGGCGGACGATGTCCAACTCGCGGTCGGCGGTTGAGGCCTCGACAGTCTCCATGCGTTCATCAAGGTAGTCCTGGAAGTCCTCGGGCTCGAGTTCAGAGAACGGTTTGAGGAGGAAGTCGGCCTCTTCGCTTGGCAGGGACATGCGCTTCCCTGTCGCCGTCGGGATTCGAAGCGTTTGGTCCTGAGGGTTGGGGTGCGCCGCGTGAATTGCAGCGATGTCCAGCGTGGGCAGGCCGGCATCGGCCAGCAAGTTGTTGGCCTTGTAGGCTGTGATGAGGAAGCCCTTCAGGCGAGGAGCTTCTTCGCGCACATAGCGTTCCAGAAGCTTGTGGAACTTGGTCTGGTGGGCCTTGGTGTAATCCACAAAAAGACCACGGTGCTGCTCGGCCTCAATCTGCTTCTTGACTGCTTCGGCCTCTGTCCAGGTCCTGGCGATACGGCTGCAACGCTTCCCTTTGACTTTGAAGCGGACGAGATAGGCCTCGTCAAGCACCATGAGCGACGGCTTGTGGCCGTCCTTGGTCAGCTCGGCGACGTAGGCGCTTGCGGCAGCAAGCTTGTCGTGCGGGAAGAGTTTGGTGAGGTCGTCGCGGTTCTTGACGCTGACCTGGGTACGGGACTTGTTTTCAATGCTTGCCATGTGGCGAGTTCCGATAGTGATAGGAACTCGGTATAGGCAAGTGCAGGTGGCATGACGCGAAATTTTTCGCGTCGGCGGTACATGTCGTACCACCAAATTACCACCAAAGCCCCGCTTGCTGCTCCAGGGACTTGCTCCGAACTCGGAAAAGTCCTTGATTCACAAGGGAATTCTGGTCGGGGTGAGAGGATTCGAACCTCCGGCCTCTACGTCCCGAACGTAGCGCTCTACCAGGCTAAGCTACACCCCGATTTGTGATGCTCTCGATCCGAAGCGGTGCCGGATCAGCTCACTGCTCTGTCGTCTGGCTCTAGAAAGAGCGTTCAACTGACTGAGCACAAGATTCTAGCAGAGCTTCTCGCCAAATGGAAGGGGGAAGTGCATCAAGGCAGCTGCGGGCCCGTTCGGCCTCGGCGCGCGCGGCTTCCCGGGTGGCGTCCAGGGCTCCGGTGTGACGCACGATCTCGATGATCTCGCTGAGGCCTTGCACCTCGCCGTGTTCGATGGCGTGGCGGATCAGGGCGCGCTCCTGCGGGTTGCCGCGCTCCATGGCCACCAGCAGGGGCAGGGTGGGCTTGCCCTCGCGCAGATCGTCGCCGACGTTCTTGCCCAGGGCTTGGGTGTCACCGCTGTAGTCCAGGGCGTCATCGATCAGCTGGAAGGCGGTACCCAGGGCGCGGCCATAGCCGGCGCAGGCTTCTTCGACCTCGGGTGGGCTGTCAGCCAATACGGCGCCCAGGCGTGCGCTGGCTTCAAAGAGCTTGGCGGTCTTGTAGCGGATCACGCGCAGGTACTGCTCGACCGCGATATCGGGATCGTGCATGTTCATCAGCTGCAGCACCTCGCCCTCGGCGATCACATTGGTGGCGTCGGCCAGCACATCCAGCACCCGCAGGCGCTTGACCGAGACCATCATCTGGAAGGCGCGCGAGTAGAGGAAGTCGCCCACCAGCACGGCGGCGGCGTTGCCGAAGAGGGCGTTGGCCGTGGGCTTGCCGCGGCGCAGCGAGGACTCATCCACCACATCGTCGTGCAGCAGGGTGGCGGTGTGGATGAACTCCACAACGGCAGCCATCTCGAAGCGGTCGCTCTTGCTGTGGCCCAGGGCGTTGGCAAACAGCAGGACCAGCTTGGGGCGGATGCGCTTGCCGCCAGCCTGCACGATATAGCCGCCGATCTGGTTGATCAGGGCCACATCCGAGTTCAGGCGTCGCGCGATGACGGCATCGACCTCGCGCATCTCGGCGTCCAGCAGGGCTTGGGCCTCGGCAGTGGGGGATGCAGTTGCGGTCGACACACTCAGCTCTCTAAGCGCCAGGGAGGCGAAACTTCAATTATAGGGATGCGTCCCGGCGACTTGGCGGGGTGGGCGGCCGGGTGCTTGGTGTTTTCCCCTGGGCCTGCTATACTTTCGGGCTCTGCGCGTTTTCAGACGTGCTGGAGGCCTCTGTCCGGGATGGGCCGGCGAGGTTGGTTTACTGAAAGGGCTGATATGTACGCGGTCATAAAAACCGGCGGCAAGCAATACAAGGTTGCTGCTGGCGAAAAGATCAAGGTAGAACAGATTGCTGCGGATGTTGGCCAAGAGATCGTGA
>Ga0233424_10000297_pt1 | contig 68003 bp, 70 predicted proteins | sample Watercolumn_Towu_FD_181011 | JGI IMG/M metagenome (GOLD analysis project Ga0233424, IMG submission 181011) | Freshwater microbial communities from Lake Towuti, South Sulawesi, Indonesia - Watercolumn_Towuti2014_125_MG | ecosystem: Environmental > Aquatic > Freshwater > Lake | place: Indonesia... | reverse complement strand
TATTGCTTTCAAGCAAATCAACCATTGGTTCTAACCATGATGAGGTTACTTCCACATCCGAATTCAGCAAGACATAGTAATCAGACTTTACCTGCTTTAATGCTTCATTATATCCTTTTGCAAAACCAAGGTTTTCTGAAAAGCGGATAATTCTAATAGCGGGATAGTTTGTTTGAAGAAATGAAATTGAACCGTCTGTAGAACCATTATCGGCTATAATAATTTCAAAATTTTCATACTGGGTTGACAAAACCGATGGCAGGAACTGTTGCAGGTATTTTTGTCCGTTCCAGTTGAGTATTACAATGGCAACTTTGGGAGAGACGTTCAATGCGCTGTAAATATTTATCCAAAAATAAGGTAAGCCGGTTTATCATTACTAAATTCGAAATATGTTTCGGCAGGTATTGAACTGGAAAACACTTCTTGCAGTAATTGCGATTGTAATTGTTAGCGGGACGATTTTTTATTCACAATACCTTTCAAGGAAGATAGCCAGAGACGAAAAGAGCCGGGTAGAAGCCTTTGCAGATGCGCTGCGGATAAGGGCAACTACAGAAGATCCGAATGTACTGGAATTTACCAGCCGGCTGGCAAGCGAGAATAAAACAATTCCGATTGTTGAAACAGACGAAAGAGGAAACCCTACCGGTATTTATGTAAACCTTGATTCGTCCAGGGTTGCAAAGGACTCAGGTTATCTGAGGGCAATGGTAAAAAAATTTTCCGGACGATCTCCCGTAATTGTTGAAATAACCAAGTCTCCGCTGATCTTTAACAAGTATTATTATGGTGATTCCAAATTACTTAATGAAGTCCGCTATTACCCTATTGTGCAGTTGTGCATTGTTACTTTATTTATAATAATCACCATTTTTTCTCTCAGGAGCAGTTATCGTTCAGCTCAAAACCAGGTATGGGCAGGAATGGCAAAAGAAACGGCACATCAGTTGGGAACACCTGTTTCTTCATTGGAAGGTTGGGTGGAAATGCTTAAAGAAAAACCAGAGAACCAAAAAATTGCTCTGGAACTCGAAAAGGATGTAGGTCGTTTGCGTTTGGTATCCGATCGTTTCGGCAAGATCGGCAGCACCCCACATCTTGAAGAAATTGATTTGATAAATCAAATCAACATTATGGTGGACTACATGCGGAAAAGAGCAACAGGTAAGATTAATTTTTCGGTAAACAGTCATGGCAGGCAACCGGTGGTTGCACAGGTTTCTGCTCCATTGTTTGATTGGGTGATTGAAAACCTCCTGAAAAACTCATTGGATGCTATGGAAGGAAAGGGGAGTATAACTGTTGATATTAATGAAGAGAGGAATAAAGTTAATATTGATATAACTGACACCGGAAAAGGAATAAGCAGGCAGAACATGCCGCTTGTTTTCAAGCCCGGATTTACCACAAAGAAAAGGGGATGGGGGCTTGGACTTAGTCTTTCCAAACGCATCATCCAGCAATATCACAAAGGAGAAATATTTATAAAACATTCTGAGTTGGGAAAAGGAACTACGTTTCGGATAGTGCTAAGGAAATAGTTTAATAGTTCTCAGGGTTCAAAGTTCACAAGTTCGTCTTCGCCATTTCGGGTTATCAGTTATATTTGCAGTCCCAAAGTTTTTAAAGAACCTTGAACCTATTAAACCTTTGGAATTTTTGAACATTTTTAATGCCCGGGTGGCGAACCTGCCTGCCGGCAGGCAGGATTGGTAGATGCAAAGTTCTTTTGTATGTATTATGTTTATGCGATAAAAAGTCTTAACCGAAATTATATTTATGTAGGTATGACGAAAGATATTGAAAAGAGACTGAAGGAACATAATTATGGAGAAAACAGGTCAACGAAAGCATACCGTCCGTTTGAGTTGATATATAAAGAAGTATTTAGCTTAAGAATTGAGGCGAGGATCAGGGAAAAATATCTTAAGAGTGGAGCAGGTAAAGAGTTCTTGAAGTTATTGAAATAATTGCCCGGGTGGCGAACCTGCCTGCCGGCAGGCAGGATTGGTAGATGCAAAGTTCTTTTGTATGTATTATGTTTATGCGATAAAAAGTCTTAACCGAAATTATATTTATGTAGGTATGACGAAAGATATTGAAAAGAGACTGAAGGAACATAATTATGGAGAAAACAGGTCAACGAAAGCATACCGTCCGTTTGAGTTGATATATAAAGAAGTATTTAGCTTAAGAATTGAGGCGAGGATCAGGGAAAAATATCTTAAGAGTGGAGCAGGTAAAGAGTTCTTGAAGTTATTGAAATAATTGCCCGGGTGGCGAAATTGGTAGACGCACCACTTTGAGGTGGTGGCGCCCGAAAGGGTGTGCTGGTTCGAATCCAGTCCCGGGCACATAACTAGATTTAAGGCGATTCTTTGAAGGGTCGCCTTTTTCTTTTTCGGCTAAATGGCTTACCAGTAAAAGGGTTTCATTTGTATCCTTCCCTGATGAGATAAAACTGATTAATACAGCCATCATCAAGAGGAATTTGAAAAAAACAGGATGAAGAAAATGAAAGTAAAAAAAGAGCTGTACATATTTAACGAAGCCATTTTCCAAACAAAAGGGGTAAGGCTTCAGTACCATTCACCTTTTACACACTCACATTAAAATCCCTCAATGCATCATTCAAACTTGTTTTCAGGTCGGTGCTCGATTTTCTTTGACCGATGATTAAGGCACAACCTACGCCATATTCACCTGCGGGAAATTTTTTTGTGTAAGAGCCCGGTATCACCACGCTGCGGCCCGGCACACGGCCTTTCATTTCTATGGGCTGGGCTCCGCTTACGTCTATAATTTTTGTTGATTGGGTTAAAACCACATTGGCTCCCAAGACTGCTTCTTTTTCTATCACCACACCCTCTACCACAATACAGCGGCTGCCGATAAAACAGCCATCTTCGATAATAACAGGAGATGCCTGCAAAGGTTCCAGCACTCCTCCAATGCCCACGCCGCCACTCAGGTGAACACCTTTGCCTATTTGTGCACAGCTGCCCACGGTGGCCCAGGTATCCACCATGGTTGCTTCATCCACATAAGCGCCGATATTGACATAGCTTGGCATCAGCACCACATTTTTTGCCAGGTAAGCGCCATATCTCGCTACGGCATGCGGCACTGCCCTTACACCAAGTTCCTTGTAATTTTTCTTGAGCAGCATTTTATCATAGAACTCAAAAGGGGGCAGGTCCCATGTCTGCATTTGCTGTATGCCGAAATACATCAGGATAGCCTGTTTGACCCATTCATTTACTGACCAGCCCTCTGCGGATGGAGTGGCAACTCTCAACCTCCCTTTGTCCAGCTCATCAATAACAGACCTTATGGCATCGCTGTATTTACTTTCTTTGAATAATTCACGGTTAGCCCATGCTTCAAGTATTAATTCTTTCATGCTGCGAAAGTAAGTTAATGTGCCAATTTGAAGATGTGCAGATATGCAAATGCTTTGTCCGATTTTCGGGAATTAAATTGCAAATTTGCATGTTTACTAATCAGCACATTTAATGAACATCGGCTTTGACGCTAAACGGGCTTTTCATAATACAACCGGGCTGGGGCACTACAGCCGGAATCTGCTGATGGCACTATCGCAATATTATCCGGAACATCAGTATTATCTTTTTAATCCGAATCCATACAAATATTTTCAATTAGATGCAGATAATATGTATGAGGTGGGGCCAACTTCGATCTTTCATCGTTTGTTCCCTTCTGCATGGCGAAGCAGTTGGGTAAAACGGGATTTAAAAAGATTGGATATAGACATATACCACGGTCTCAGTCATGAAATTCCTATAGGGATACAGAAATCAGGAATAAAATCTGTGGTAACGATTCACGACCTGATCCATGAACGATACCCGGAGCAATACAGTTTTGCGGACGTTGAAATATATCGCAGAAAATTCAGAAATGCATGCAATCATGCAGACAAGGTGATCGCCATCAGCGAGCAGACAAAAAAAGATATCATAGAGTTTTATGGAATACCCGAAAGCAAGATCAAAGTTTGTTATCAGAGCTGTAACCCAGATTTTGCAGAACGGGTAGGCGAAGAAGAAAGGTTGTTCTTGAAAGAGAAGTATAATCTGGCTAACGAATTCTTTTTATATGTCGGCTCAATCATTGAAAGAAAAAACCTCTTGAACATTTGCAAAGCTGTTTTCCTGCTTCAAAACGAATTAGACATTTCATTGGTAGTAATCGGAGATGGAGGAAATTATAAAGAGAAGATTAAAAACTATATCAGAGAAAATGGCTTGACAGATAAAATTATTTTTCTTTCTGAAACTGAAACGGCAAAAGGATTAAAGTCATTTCAAAATGCCGAAGATTTCCCGGCCATCTATCAAATGGCAACAGCGATGATCTATCCTTCCTTCTTCGAAGGCTTTGGCATCCCGGTGCTGGAGGCATTGTGGAGTAAATTGCCTGTGATAACATCCAACGTTTCCTGTCTACCCGAAGCAGGAGGCGATGCAGCTTATTATGTGAACCCGGCAAGTGCGGAGGAAATTGCAGCAGGTATGAAAAAAATATATTCAGATAAACAGTTTGCAGATGCAATGACCGAAAAAGGCTGGCAACATGCCCAGAACTTTACACCACAGAAGCATGCTGAGTCAGTAATGAATGTTTATAAAAGCATATGGTAGATTTTGAAAACGATATTGAACAATGCCTGAAAGTGCTGAAGGAAGGAGGACTTATCCTTTATCCAACCGATACTGTGTGGGGCATCGGCTGCGATGCCACAAATGAAAAAGCTGTTGAAAGAATTTATAAACTAAAAAAAAGACCCGAAAGCAAAACCATGATCGTACTGGTGGCTGCTGAACAGGATGTATTGAAGCATGTAGCGGCGCCAGACCTGCAGCTGTTTGATTATTTACAGGAAGTAAAAAAGCCAACCACTGTTATTTATGAAGGCGCAATCGGCTTTGCCGATAACCTTGTTGCAGACGATGGAAGCGTTGCCATCCGTATTTGTAATGAAATATTTTGCAGACATCTTATCAAAAGATTCCGGAAACCGATTGTTTCCACTTCAGCAAATATTTCCGGCAAGCCTGTGCCAAAAATATTTACAGAAATAACTGATGAAATAAAACAAGGAGTGGATTATATAGTTCAGTACAGACAGGACGATACAATAATTGCAGAACCATCTTCTCTTATCAGGTGGGAAAATGGAAGTCTCACCGTTCTGAGGCGTTAATCTTAAACTTTAAACTTTCTTCCATTTATCTTTGCGATGCATGGATATTAATTGCACAAAAGAAGAATTGTCTCTATTGAAGAAAGTCGCCAAAGCTGCTGAAGCGCTGGGAGTGGAAACGTATTTGGTAGGCGGGTTTGTAAGGGATAAGATTCTTGGAAGGGAAACAAAAGATGCAGATTTTGTTTGTGTGGGCGATGGTATTTCACTGGCCAAAGAAACCGCCAAACAATTTTCTCCAGTTCCGCATATTGATATTTTCAAAAATTTTGGGACGGCACATTTCAAAACAAGTGGTGATTTTGACCTCGAATTTGTCGGTGCTCGAAAAGAAAGTTATCGTTCCGATTCCCGCAAACCTGATGTAGAGGCCGGAACTATTGAAGATGACCAGAACCGCCGTGATTTCACCATTAACGCTCTTGCAATCAGCCTGAATAAAAAAAAATATGGTCAACTCATTGACCCTTTCAATGGTGTAAAAGATCTGGAGGATAAGATCATCCGTACTCCACTTGAAGCTTTGCAAACTTTCAGCGATGATCCGCTACGTATGATGCGGGCCATCCGTTTTGCCACGCAACTTGGTTTCACTATTGAAAATAAAACATGGCAGGGAATAAAAGATGAAAGGGAAAGAATAAAAATCGTTTCGCAGGAAAGGTTAACAGATGAACTGAATAAAATTATTTTATCTCCCAGGCCCTCTATTGGTTTTGACCTGTTGTATAAGAGCGGTCTGCTGCAAGTCATTTTTCCGCAAATGGTCGAGTTGGCGGGGGCTGAATATAAAGACGGGCTGGGCCACAAGGATAATTTTTATCACACCCTACAGGTCCTCGATAATCTTTCTGAAAAGACAGACGATCTCTGGCTGCGTTGGGCTGCGGTGATGCATGATATTGCCAAGCCCATCACCAAAAAATTTGAGGATGGACATGGCTGGACCTTTCATGGCCATGAAGTGGTAGGTGGTCGTATGGTACCAAAAATTTTTTCCAGGTTAAAGTTGCCACAGCATGAAGCGATGCGGTTTGTAAAAAAAATGGTGGAACTGCATTTGCGTCCTATCAGTTTAACTAAAGAGAGCATTACTGATTCTGCCATTCGCCGCCTCCTGTTTGATGCCGGAGAGGATTTTGATGCACTGATGCTGCTTTGCGAAGCTGATATTACATCAAAGAACAAACAAAAAGTGAAACGTTATATCGATAATTTTCAGTTGGTGCGACAACGCTGCAAAGAAGTGGAAGACAAAGATCATATCCGCAGCTGGCAGCCGCCGGTAGATGGTAATATGATCATGGAAATGTTTAACCTCATGCCATCCAAACCTGTGGGTATCTTAAAAGATGCACTGAAAGATGCTATGCTTGATGGTCTTATTCCCAATACCAAAGAAGCGGCTTTACAATTCGTTATCGGTAAAGCTGACGAGATGGGTTTGAAGGTAAAGAAATCTTAAATTTGCTGCATGGCTATTTTACGATTCAGGGTTTATTTTGAAGAAGACGAAAGTGTGTACAGGGATGTGGTGATCCGCCACAGCCAGTCCTTTTTTGATCTGCACGAAAGCATATTGAAGGCATACGAATTTGACAATAAACATAAAGCCACTTTTTTCCGCAGCAATGATCACTGGCAGAGGGGCCGGGAAATTTCTTTGGAACAATATGATGACAGGGAATATAAAGCTGCGCCGCTGCTGATGAAGGATGCTACAGTAGGCTCGGAAATAAGAGACCCGAACCAGCGCTTAATCTACCTCTACGATTTCAATAAGAACTGGAGTTTCCTGCTCGAACTGATCAATGTTTCCAAAGAAGAGAATCCCAAGATCAGCTATCCTTCCACAATAAGAGTGGAAGGCATTGCACCAAGCCAATATGGCACCAAAGGATTGCTGGGCGAAAAATTTGCTGATGTGGAAGAGAAGTACGACCTCACACAGGCAGGCCAAGGATTTGCTGAGAAAGATGAAGAAGGGGAGGATATAAGCTTGGGTGAAGATGGAGTGGCAGGTGGTGAGGAGGAAGTATAGTTTAGTCAAGAGTCTTGAGTCGTTAGTCAGGAGTCTGCTGGAATATTTTAAGCCCGATGAATTTTCCAATCAAAAAGACGGTCATCATTATTTGCGGTCCCACGGCAGTCGGAAAAACGTCAGTGGCCATTCAACTGGCAACACATTTTAAAACAGAGATCATTTCTGCCGACAGCCGCCAGTGCTTCAAAGAATTGAATATTGGCGTTGCAAGACCATCGGCTGAAGAGCTAAAAGAAGTAAAGCATCATTTCATCGTTTCGCATTCAATAAAGGAAGAAGTAACGGCTGTTACTTTTGAACAGTATGCATTGCAGAAAACAAAAGAATTGTTTCATCAGCATGATATAGTAATAATGGTTGGTGGAACAGGCTTATATATCAAAGCTTTTTGTGAGGGGCTTGATGCTATTCCCGATGTTCCCGCTGAAATAAGAAAGAACATCATCAGCAATTATGAAAGCAGGGGAATGGAATGGCTAAAGAACGAGGTAAATGAAAAAGATCCTGCCTTTTATGCGGCAGGGGAGATACAAAACCCCCAGCGGATGATGCGGGCACTGGAAGTGATGGAAGCAACGGGCCGGTCCATTCTTTCTTTCCGTAATGGGGAAAAAGCAAAAAGAGAATTCAATATCATTAAGATTGGGCTAAAACTCCCGAAAGAGGAGCTGATACGAAATATTAATACAAGAGTGGAAAAGATGATGGAAGAAGGATTATTGCATGAAGTAAAACAATTGCAACCTGGCAAGAATCTGAATGCACTACAAACTGTTGGCTATGCTGAGATATTTGATCATCTGGAAGGAAAAATATCGTTAGCTGATGCTATTGAAAAGATAAAGACCAATACCCGCCAATATACAAAGCGGCAGATGACATGGTTTAAGAAAGACAAGGAAATAAAATGGTTCCTGCCCTCACAGTTAAGTGAAATAATTCAGTCGCTTTCATGACGAGTATCTGCACTGGTGGTCAGCATTTTTTTTATCAGTACGATCTGGCCGAGATGATAGTAAGAGTGTTCGATCATACCATCAATATTCCGCTGGTAAGTGCCGTACTTTTCATCAACAAATACCTGCATTAGTTTTTCAGGCGGCATCTGTTCGATCAATGAAGCAAATTCTCCGGCATCGCTCCAGAATATGGCAAGGAAACCCTCCCATTGGCTTTGCGACTGAATGGGAGCAAAATCAAAGCTGTACTTGTCTTTTATGTCAAGGCTTCCTCCTCTAAAAACATTTTTGATCCCCTTGATGTAATAATGAATATGCTGTGCCAGTATAGCGATGCTGTTCAATGAACCGTGCCGGGCTACAGCTGTTTCCCAGTCCAGGCTGGTAAGCTGTTCCTTAAAATTTGTATTGCTTACCCATTTCCCGTTCAGAATAACTTCTCTGAAACGGCAGGCTAATTGTTCATTCGGTTTCATTTGTATTAATCAGGATTTTTATACAGTAAAGTTCAGGATTTGTGCTTTATTATTAAATACTCTTTGCCATAGAAATCCACGACTTCGGGCTCCGCCAACACCGAAAAACAGGACGGCAAGTGTAATATTAAATGAAAAAAATTTGAAACGAAACTGCTAAGGTGACCTTCATATTTACTTTAATCTTTCAAGCACTCCTTTTCGTTTTACAATATTCTTATAATCCCACTGAATTTCCTTTGCTTTTTTACATCAGCGTTTCAGATGTTTACTATTAATTTCTTCTCCTGAAGTGTAAAAGACGGAAGCATCTTTAAATTTTCCTGTCCCGGGTTTAAGTTTTTCTTTACCAAAATCTGCTCCACTCCAAAACATGAGCCTGATACCATCTTTCTGCTTGCTGTAACCAACGATTGGATTTCCATCCAGAAACCAAACGGGATGTGCATGCCATATTTTGTTCTCTGCTTCAGGTAAATTGGAACTGATCTCTTTAGCCAGAAGGTTGCAGATATTTTTGTCACTTGCTGATTGAGAGTTATTATATGCCCGAATGTCTTTGTTCATTATTATTATTTAATACGATCATACTCTCAATGAACCACGAAAACCTCTGATGTCAAAATAAGATTTGGCGCCATTTGCATAAATAAATATCCTGCCAAAGCGGAGTTCACCAGAAATAGCGCCGCCAAGTTTTCTTACAGTATCAGGTGTTCTTATCCAGCTTGACGTTTTTGCATCAAAAGATCCCAGTTTTTGCAACTCCATGTATTGTTCTTCTGTTAACATCTCAATACCCATTTCTTTTGCAATATCCATTGCACTGTTTTTTGGTTTATGTTCTTTTCTTGAGTTCCAGGCATTACGGTCATAACAAAGATTTCTTCGTTCTTTCGGACTTTCTACAGCACAATCATAAAAAATGTACTCACCCGTTTTTTATCAGAACCCACAACATCCGGTTCGCCGCCTGTTGTTTCCATATCATCAAGCGACCACAGCTTCCCGGGATTCTTTTCCAGTTTTGCTTGTACTTTGGACCATTCAATTCCCTTGCGCCAGTTCATATTTTTTTTAAACCGTGATTGCAGGACTTTCAGCAATGAATTTTGCTGGTCCGATGTAAGTTTTCTGCTTTTTGCCATGTCAGTAATTTAGCTATTATAAGTTTGTCCCTGTCCATTTCTGCTTAGCTGCCACAGCGATCATTTTCTCCATCACTTTTATATCAATATCATTCAGTTTATTGATGTATAAGCAACCGCCGCCTGTTTTATGCTTGCCTAGTTTCTTTAATGCTTCTGCCTGAATTTTCAAATTCATCAGGTAAATCGTCAAGTTGGCCTTGCGGGGTGAAAAGCCAATCCTGAACCACTCAACCTGCCTGCCGGTTCTTGGGCTTTCGTAGATCAGATTACCAAAGCCAATGATGGAACCGCCCCACATTTTAGGCTTTGATTTTGTGGCTTTTTCCATTATTTTAATGATGGTGAAACAATCCTTTCGTTTTTGTTCATCTGCAATGTTGTTGATGAAATCATTTACACTTGCAGTTGTCTCTTTAGTTTTTATTTCGGCTAATTTCCCCATTTGAATTGTCCAGAAAGTTAATTTATTTTCTGAAGTTGCTCAAGGGAATAAAGATGAAAAATGAGGCAGGGCCTCAAACCCATATCGTATGGCGGCTTTGGCTGCTTTCACGGCATCATCAGGGTCTTTGCCGGTTGACATAGGCACATCTGATAAATGATTACCATCTACAGGCGAAATAACTGGCAGTTTACGGGTAGAAGAAGCATTGACAAACTGTCCATTGATATAGTTTTGTACAGTTGAATATTTCATACAGCAATGTTTTTTTGAAAGCCAACTATAAATTAAGCTATTTTAACGAGTTTTACAAGCTAAAGTCTTAATGTTCAATGACACCGGAAAGGGAACAACGATTAACTTCTGTGCTGGATAAGCGGCAAGATAACATCACAGTAGTTTTGGAAAATGTGTTTGATCCGCATAACATTTCTGCTGTAATGCGAACCTGTGATGCAGTGGGAGTGCAGGATATTTATATCCTCAATACCAAAATACCAAGACATAAGAAATGGGGCGTTAAAAGTTCATCAAGTGCGGCTAAATGGCTTACTATTCACCAGTTCGATAATGCAGAGGAATGTTTTTCATCACTGAGAAAATGCTATTCAACTATTTTAACTACTCATCTCAGCAGCGATGCCTTAAGTTTACATAGCATTGATCTCACTAAAAATATTGCATTGGTTTTTGGCAATGAGCACAGCGGAGTGAGTGAAGAGATAAGAGCTTTGGCTGATGCTAACTTTGTGATCCCGCAGGTAGGTATAATCCATTCGCTGAATATAAGTGTGGCCTGTGCGGTTACTTTGTATGAAGCTTACCGCCAAAAATCAAATGCAGGTCATTACAACCAGAAAAGTATGAACGACGTCAGATACAATGAGTTGTTGAAGGAATGGGGATTTAGAGAAGATGTTTTAGGTTTAATAGTTTAAAACCTGCCTGTCGGTAGACAGGTTTGATGTGTATGAAAATTGAAAAATCTTTATTGGTTGCAGTGTTTTTTTTGCAAGGATTGATCAGCATCTCACAGGAGGTAAAAAGTGTAAATGTTACTGACCTGGAAAGAATTATTACGGAAAGTAAAAAGCCTATGATAATAAATTTCTGGGCAACCTGGTGCAAGCCTTGCCTGGAAGAGATGCCTTATTTTCAGGAAGAGGCAGCAAAGCATGCCGGAGATAGTTTACAATTGATATTGGTAAGTGTTGATTTTGGGGAAGAATTTCCTGCCGGTATTAAAGCTACAGCAGAAAAAAGAAAGATTGTTCTACCTATACTATGGCTCGATGAGACCAATGCCGATCATTTCTGTCCCAAAATAGATCCCAAATGGTCAGGCTCGGTGCCGGCCACTTTATTCATCAATAATAAAACCGGGTACAGGAAATTTTTTGAAGAGCAGCTCTCAAAAGAGAAACTGAAGAAAGAGATCATGGCTATACTTGAAACTCATTGAGCTGTCTCTTCGGCTTCATACTCTGTTTTTACCTTTGCCAGTACATACAAGAAGTAAATGCCTGCACCCAACGCTACCAAGGCAAGTACGATGCCCAGAAAACTTTCGGTATAAATTCCTTTGGCAAGGGAGAAACCAACCAAACCCATGAAACCAAGAATGATGGCTTTGTTGAAGAAAGATCTGACTGTCATAAGCGCCGGTTTAAAAGTGATGAATGCGATTCTCAAACGCTTTGATGCAGGTGCAAAAATCTTCCACATCAACAGTAAAAAAAATCCTGTCCCGGATCGCCGGAACAGGATCGAACAGTATAGAAATAGGGTTATCCTTTTCTCTTGATGGTACAGCCAACCGATTTGGTTTCCTTCATGGAAATTTCTTTACCAGCAGATAATTCATCAATTGCCGTCACAGCATGTTTGCGGGTAACAGCATCTTCGCTTTTTGAGTTGTCGTCAATGGCGCCATGATAGACCAGTTTCTGTGAATTGTCAAAGAGGAAAAGTTCCGGTGTACGGGTAGCACCGAACTTATCGGCCATTGCTGAATTTTCATCCAGCACATAATACCAGTTGAAACCGTTTTGCTTTGCATAATCTTTCATATCCTCGTATGAATCGCCATCATTCCTGTATGCTTCATTGGGGTTTAATAGTATTACACCCATATTATGCTCCAGGGCATACTTCGAAACCTGGTTTAAACGGCTTTGTAAACGTTTTACAACAGGGCAGGTATTGCAACTGAACACTACCAGTAAACCATTTGTCTTTTCGGCATCTTTAAATGAAACCTCAGAGCCGGATATGTCTTTCATTTTTACCTCGGGGCTTGGTATGAAAGATCCTATCGGCAATGGGTCGTTTACCAGTTTTAATGTGGCTATTGCAAGTACTGCAATTGGCAGGGCCGCAAACAATATCTTTTTCATGTTTTATGGTTTGAGAATTCAAATTTCGGGAATTATTTCTTTTTATCGCTGCCGTCTGCGGGATTATCTTTCCGTTCGTCTGTTATTTTTTTAAGTGAGGCGATGCTTACATTCAGTTCAAAACCAATTAAAAGCACAAGCGAATTAATAAATATTAATACCATCAGGATCAATACAGTACTAATAGAACCATAAAGTTGGTTATAATATCCAAACCTGCTGACCCACCATGAAAAAAGCAATGTCATACCAAGCATTAATACTGTAGCGAGTATGGAACCAGGATTTATCAGGCGCCATTTTTTATGTACCGCCGGGGCATGTTTGTAGATATATGAAATGCAGTAAAAGAATAAAAGTATAACTATTATCCAGCGGGTATCGATGATTATTTTTTTGACACCTGAACTAAGGTCAAACAGGTTCAGTACTTTTCCCTGCGCCACCAGCAGCATGACAGAAATAAAAACCAGAACGTAAATGATAAAAGTGACTTTAAGTGCAGCGATCCTTTTCTGAAATCCTTTCCGCTTTTTGAAACCAATATAATTTTTATCAAAGGAACGTTGAATACCCATCATGGCGTTGGATGAGAAAAACATGGAAAGCACAAAACTGAATGACAACAACCCGTTACGGGGTTTATTGATAAAGTCCTGCAGGAAACTTATGATATTGGCATTGTTTTCTTCCCCGGGTACCACATCACGGATAAGACTGTAAAGGCCCTGTTCAAAATCCTCTGAGATCGGGAGTAGCGGGATCAATGTGAAAAGAAATATTATAGCAGGTGGAATGGCCATTACCAGGTTAAATGAGATGGCGGATGCTCTTTCCGTCATTCCCACTTTTCTTACCTGCTGAAAGAAGAACATTACAACATCATACAACGGAATTCCTCTGAATCCGGGCAAAGAATTGTTTTTGCTTTTGTGTACAATTTGCCGGGCAGGAGCAGAAGAAGTGATCTTGGTTCCTATTTTTTTAATAAGCGACATCAGTTTTGTTGATTGGCTTTTTTAGCTGAATCCATTCTTCTTGTGAGTTCCTGCTGGTAAAGTTTCGCATATTTTGAGTGATCTGTAAGATTAGTTGTGAACACACTGCTGCCATCAAATTTACTGCTGGCAACGAAATACAAGTAGTCAGTTTTCGGGGCATTTAGTACAGCGTCTATTGTTTCAATGGAAGGAGTACAGATCGGCCCGGGAGGTAATCCTCTGTTCATGTAAGTATTGTAAGGCGACACTGTTTTCAAATGTGTACCGGTAATTCTTTTTAATGCGAAATCTTTTATGGCGAATTTCACTGTTGGGTCGGCTTGCAAAGGCATTCCAATGCGAATGCGGTTCAGATAAACGCTGGCAATATTAGTCTTATCATCTTTTTTTAATGTTTCTTCATCAACAATGGAAGCAAGGGTAGTAATTTCAATACGATCAAGACGAAGGCTGTCAGCTTTCACAATTCTTTCTTTTGTCCAGAATTTTTTATAATTAGTAAAACAATTTTTAAATATTTTTTCAGCAGTACTGTTCCAGTTCAGCGTATAAGTCAAAGGAAGCAAGACAGCGGTTACTGTGTTTGTATCAAGTCCGTAATCTTTTAATGTATCTGCATTATTAAGGAATTGTATCATTGTAAGCGAATCGGTTTCAAATGACTTCCCAACCTTACGGGCAAAATCTTCTTTGGTTCTTAATTTAGTAATGACAAAACTTACTTGTGATTGATTACCCGCTCTGAGCATCCTTACCAGTTTCCATACACTCATCCCACTGCTTATTTTGTAGCGGCCGGGTTTTACTTTTTTAAAGCGAAGTATTTTAGAAGCAAGATCGAACCACTGACCGCTTTTAATATATTTTTTACTGACCAGTTCATTTTTTACTTCAGCATAAGACGAACCGGTTTTTATATAAAAGAATTTACCGCTGGCTGTGGAAACAGATGAGGCGAATAATTTCCAGCCCAAAAAAGCAGCTGCACCGATTAATACCAGGATAACAGAAATAAATATTTTTTTCTTCATAGATAGCACTCAAATTAAATAAATAACCCTGACGGTGAGGTGAGGTCAGGGCTGCTAATGTTAAATCAATCTTTTTATCTGGGTGGGTTAGTTGAAGGGTTGGTGGTTGGTTTGGTAGCCGGGGGGTTCAACTGCAATCCGGGATTTGTAACCGGTTGCTGTGTGTTGATGGTAGCATCTTTCGCCTTATTTTCTACGCCTGATTTACCGGAAATAAAGAAAGTAGAAACAAGACACAAAACACCGATAATGCCGGCAAAAAGCCAAGTGCCTTTTTCCAATACATCAGTTGTTTGCTTTACACCCATGAATTGTGTGCTGAAACCGGCAATATTTCCTGCCAGTCCGCCGCCTTTGGGGTTTTGCACCAATACAATCAGCCCGAGTATCCCGGAAGCCAAAATGATCAAAATGATAAATAAAGTTGTCATACTAAACTCTTTTCTTTAAGTCCTCAATTTTCGCTGCAAAATAAGTGCTTTTGGAGGGTTCAAGCAAACTTAATTTGTTATAAATCTCAATGGCTTTTGTCGCATTTCCCTGCTTTTCCCATACTTCAGCCATAGCTTCTGTCATCACGTCTCTGTCCTGTAATGATGTTTCAGCCAGTTGTTCCACTTTTTGTTCTGCATTGCTGTCAATAGGAGCAACTATTGCCGCCACCGGCAAACGTTTCATAGTTTTCAACCATTCTGTGAAACTTCTTAACTGTTGACCAAACTTATCCTTTGGTTTTTCTTCTTCTTTAAATTTAATCCCCTGTGATGCAAAATAATCAACAGTGTGATAAGGTTCAAAAAGCAGATCCTGTTTTGTTTCTGTAACCGGTTCAGGCATTACGACTGAAGTTTCAATCTTTATTTCTTCCGTTACAATTAAAGTTTCAGCAACAACTTCTGTAACTTCTTCTTTCACTTCTTTAGCTTCGCTTACTGTTATTACGGGAGCAATTACTTCAAGTGAGTGACCATTTTCTTTTTTGGGTGCTGATATGATCTCTGCATTTCCGGTATCATTTAATAATTGCTGCACCCAAAGGGGATTATGGAAGAACAAAAATGTTTTTTGCAGTTGCTCATTGTACTGTTCAATATTTTCAGTTTGCAGTTTTTTTGTAAGCAACAACTGAACTGCCCCAAAGTAGGGATGGCGGTCAGCATATTGGCGTAATTCCTGCAGACTACATTGCTCCAATGTATCTTTTTGAAGAAGGGTTTTTACCAGTTGGTTGATCTGCAAATTCATGAAGACAAGTTATACCAGTATTACCAATTTGAAAAAAGCTTATTGAATATTTCATCCGTCAGGGTTCTTGTCATCTCATCCATCAGGGCAGCTTCTGCCTGCTGAAAGGACTGGTTGCCTTTGAACTCAAAACTCCGGCTTACGTCATAATCTTTTACTTCATCTGCCTTGCGGTTATTCAGGGTAATATGAATGGCCACAGTAAGCCGGTTATTTACAACCTGCTGATTGGATATGCCGGATGTGCTGAACGAATAATCTGAGATGAAACCACTTATCTCCCAGTCTACGTTATCGCTATTTTTCTGTGTAAGTCTTGTTTGTCCGGTTATTTTCTGCCGAAGCTTGTCTGTAAGCCTCGGACTGATCTGTGGATTTACATACCGGGCTCTGTTTTCAATGAAATTCACTTTCACAGTTTTGATACTGTCAGGGATAGAAACATCCTTGAAGCGGTAAATATTGCAGCCGCTATCCAAGGATAAAAAAGCAAAGCTTATTGCAACGTGTAAAAGAAACAATGATATTTTTTTAATCTCCTTCATTATTCTTCTATATCATATTCTTTAAGTTTTCTGTAAAGTGTTCTTTCGCTGATCCCAAGATCAAGGGCGGCATCTTTTCTTTTGCTTTTATGTTTTTTCAGCGCCTTTACAATAAGTTCTTTTTCGTTGTCCATGATATTAAGGCTTTCTTCCACTTCCATATGGTCTTGTATATCATTATTCATAATGACCGGCTGGCTGCTTTGAATAGTTGGTTGAATTCCTCCGATAGTTATTGGCGCTACCTGAACGGGTTGCAATGCTTCATGGGCCTTTATTTCTTTCAGTTCATTGATCAATGATTGGCTTCGTGCAACCATATTCGGATTTTGCAGCACTTCCAGGAACATCCTTTTTAATTCTGTTACATCTTTCTTCATGTCAAAGAATAGCTTGTAAAGAATTTCCCTTTCATTTGAAAAATCATGAGTTGTCCCGTTTGAATGCGCCAGCACCGGCATCCTGTTGTTTGAATAAGGCTGTAAGAACTTATTGAGTGTAGCAGCACTGATCTGTTTATCCTGTGAAAGAACTGATATTTGTTCTGCAATATTCTTCAATTCCCGCACATTCCCCGGCCAGGGATAGTTTATTAACAGGTTTTTTGCTTCATCATCTAGTTGAACAGGTGCTGTTTTATATTTATTGGCAAAATCAGCCGCAAATTTCCGGAAGAGCAAATGAATATCTTCTGGTCTGTCGTGCAATGCAGGTACACGGATAGGCACGGTGCTTAAGCGGTAATAAAGGTCTTCACGGAACTTGCCGGTCTGCACCAGTTGTAAAAGGTCTTTGTTGCTGGCAGCAATGACTCTTACATCTGTTTTCTGCACTTTGGAGGATCCAACCCTGATAAACTCACCTGTTTCCAGCACTCGTAACAACCTTGCTTGTGTACCCAATGGCATTTCACCTATTTCATCAAGGAATATTGTTCCTCCGTTCACCGTTTCAAAGTAACCTTTGCGGGAATCGACTGCACCGGTGAAAGAGCCCTTTTCATGTCCAAATAATTCAGAATCGATAGTCCCTTCAGGTATCGCCCCGCAGTTAACTGCAATGAATGGGTTATGTTTTCTTGATGACAGTGTATGTATGATCTGTGAGAAAACCTCTTTACCAACGCCGCTTTCACCGCTGATTAACACGGTAAGATCGGTATTGGCAACCTGTATTGCGACTTCCAATGCATAATTCAATGCGGGAGAATTGCCAATGATACGGAAACGATTTTTTATGTTTTGAATATCCATACCCTTGTCCCCGTCAGCTGGCGCGGGATTTAGTTTTCGTTAGTTAATAATTTTTCCAAGCAGTGTTGCTTGTGTACAATCGTATACTTTTACCTCAACATAATCTCCTTTCTTCAGGTCATAATTCTCTTTCGGAAATACCAACACTTTATTTTGTGAATTTCTTCCCATCCAGTCTTTATCACTTTTTTTACTGTCGCCTTCAATCAGAACTTTAAAAGTCTTTCCGATATCTTTTTTATTGCTTTCCAGCGAAAGACGGTTTTGGAGTTCCACAATTTCAACTAGTCTTTTTTTCTTCACCTCATCAGGCACATCATCCTCGTATCGTCTTTCAGCCAGTGTGCCGGGTCGTTCACTGTAAACAAACATGTAACTGAAATCATACCGGCTGCTCTCCATTATATTGACCGTGTCCTGATGATCTTCATCAGTTTCAGTACAGAACCCAGCTATCAAATCGGATGAGATACCGCAATCCGGAATGATTTCCCTGATCCTGTCCACTTTGCCTTTGTACCATTCACGGGTATAGGTTCTGTTCATCAGTTGCAATATCCTTGTTGATCCGCTTTGCACCGGGAGATGAATGTATTTGCAGATATTTTCATACTTCGCCATGGTATGAAGCACTTCATCTGTAATGTCCTTCGGATGAGAAGTAGAAAAACGAACCCTTAACTCGGGTGAAATCATTGCAATTTTTTCAAGCAGCATAGCAAAAGTGAAGAACTTCTCAGTTCCCCCTCCTTCGGAGAGGGTTAGGGGGAGGCTGTAGCTGTCTACATTCTGTCCCAATAAAGTCACTTCTCTATAACCCTGTTCGAAGAGTTCATCACATTCATTGATGATACTTTCTGCATCGCGGCTTCTCTCTCTTCCCCTTGTAAAAGGTACCACACAGAATGAGCACATATTGTTGCATCCTCGCATGATGCTGACAAACGCAGTGACTCCATTACTATCAAGCCGGACGGGTGATATATCAGCATAAGTTTCTTCCCGGCTCAGTAAAACATTTACTGCTTTTTGACCTTCTTCTGCATCATTCACCAATCCAGGCAGTGAACGATAAGCATCAGGGCCAACTACTATATCCACCAGCTTTTCTGCTTCTAAAAATTTTGCTTTTAATCTTTCTGCCATGCAGCCCAACACACCTACCAGCATTCCTTTCTTTTGCTCCTTGATTTTTTTGAACTCGGTAAGTCTTTTACGAACTGTTTGCTCAGCTTTTTCACGGATAGAACAAGTGTTGATGAAAATGAGGTCAGCCTCTTTCAGATTGCGGGTAGCTCCGAAACCTTCTTTATTTAATATGGAAGCCACAATCTCACTGTCGGCAAAATTCATTTGGCATCCATAGCTTTCAATATAGAACCGCTTTTTATAGTGATTCGGGTCGTTATTGAAAGGGGCAAATGCCTCACCTTGGCGAGTTTCATCCTGCACTTTTTCTGACACATAGTCAAGCATTCTTCAAAAATTTGGAGGACAAATATAAGCAAATATCCCCGTTTCGGACAGGATGGCAGAATATCAAGTGGGTTAAAGGGATGTTTTGGTTTCTTCTTTATGTGGCTGGATAAGAGAATCAGGTAGTAGGGGATCTATCATTTGCCGCAAATAAGTGTTGGGCATTTCTTCTTTGATCCCAAATTTTTCAGGCTGATGAGGCGGGCAGGTATAGGTTCCAAATAACTTATCCATCAGCGGTGAAAGGTTTGCATAATTACCCCGGTCTCTTTCAATATCATGATGCCAGTGATGTAATTCCGGTGAACCAATAAGAACTTTTAATGGGCCCAATGGCAAACGAACATTGGAATGGATGTAAATAGCCCAGATACCCGTGAATGCAACAAGAGCCTCCAATTCAAAACCCATAATAAATCCAGGGAGATTGATGATGCCGATTGTATAAATAGAATCTATCGGATGTTTACGGTGAGCTGCCAGCCAATCCATCTGTTGAACAGTGTGATGCACTTTGTGAAAGTGCCATAAAAAATCAACCTTATGCTGCAGGCGATGCCCCCAATAAATAAGAAGATCGCTGACGAACAATACTTCAATGGCTTGTAACCAAACCGGCTGGCGGGCAATTGTATTCCTGAAATTTTGCGGTATGATACCACTCAGCCATCCGTTAAATTGTAGAAGAGTCCATAACACAAGGGCACTCCAGAGAAAATATTGCCCGAGAAAAAACAAAGATCAAGTAACCAGTGTTTGCGAAATATTTTTTGGCCTTTTTTGCGGGGAACATTTTTTCCATGGAATAAAAACGATCGCTAAAAAAAGCAGGCTGGCTCCTGTTGCTATTAGTAAGTTAAGCAGCATATTAATTTCTTACTTTAAAATACCTTTCCAATGCTCTTCGTAAACCGGCCGAATCGCCCTGGTATATTCTTATTATTCTTATAAGTTCGTTGTCATCATTTTTTTTCTGAGTTGGTTTAAAAACAGGACCTGATTTAGTGCTGGGCATTATTTTTTTTAGCCGCTTCCGATTTCATGATCGAGTCAATTTTTTTGCGAAGAGATGAGTCGATAGGTTTGGTACTATCTGAAGGCAATGTTTTTGAATCACCAGGTGTAATAATGCGACTGGGCATCAATGAATTAAATCCTACAATAGATTTTGGCGATTCCTATAATATCCGGTTCGGAAATGAAAAACTGCTGGCATCCACAGCACCTAACTTTGATTTGGTGCTGGACAGAACGAAACAACTTTATTATATCAATCTTGGTTTGGGATATAATATTGTGGAACATATTTTCAGCCAGGACGGACATTGATACCCGGCGAAAAGACACAGATCACCTGGGAGAATATCAGTGGCAGGAAAGAGTATGAGATAAGTACATGGGGTGAAGTTACGTTAAATAAAAAACTAAAGGTAAATCTCAGCGCCAGCTATACCTATAATGAATACAGGGATTTTGATAAAACAGTAAATCGTTACCAGAATGGCGGTTCCTTCACTTCTAATATCAACTCCACCTATACTCCAAAAGATGTTTTGAATTTCACGGGTAGCTTTACCTTCAACCGCTTTGCCAATCCACAAGGGTATGCAAGATGGAATTGGAGTATGAATATGGGGATACAAAGGAAATTCCTCGACAAAAAATTAATTGTTACCATCAACATCATTGATCCTTTTCTGCAGGAGAATAAGACCTATACTTATGCTTCTAATTTTACTCTGAAAAGCTTCAGAACGGCAAGGACGAGAAATTTTAAACTGATTGTGGGGTATAATTTTAATAAGACGGCGAAAAAGAAGGTTGTTGTTCCACAAAAATAAAGAGCGGCAAATGGGAATCGAACCCACGACCTTCAGTTTGGGAAACTGAAGCTCTACCACTGAGCTACTGCCGCTTTTATCCCGATAGCTATCGGGACTAATTTACGAAACAGGTTTTGACAAAGAAATTTTTTTTGCAAGCCAGCTCTCTGTTACCGGAACGATCCATTTACTTTCTAGTTCGGTTTTTGTCTGTACAAGATTATTGAAGTACAATGTATCAGCATTGATAAATCCATTATCAGTGGCATATTGTAATTGGGAAAGTGGTAGCAATTCCACTTTATCTTTCACAATAAACGCCAGGGTCGTTCTGTCAAACATATTTACTCCGAACCTCTGTTCAATATTTTTTATCATCCTTACTGAACTGTCTGTGCTGCAGCCGCCAACACCGGTAGCTGTTTCATCGGCCATTAAAATAATAAATTGGCCAATGAAAAGATAGGCTGCTCCTTTTACCGGAGCCCCGTGGCTCATCCATTGCCGGGTAAATTCATGCAGCATTTCTTCTATCTCCAGTGCTTCATTTACGGAGAATAACCGATTGCATTGATAGATCCACACCCTTGAATCAGGATGAAAATTATTATCGAGAAGGTGTTTGTATCCCCAATTCATGGAGCTAAATTACGACAGAATGCTAATCCGGGTTTTTTCTTTTAATCCGTATTTTAGAAAGTATACAATTAAGCTTGCAATAATTGCTTCAAATGTTCTGTGCAGCAAGGCAGATAAGGTAAATAAAGGGGAAACAGGATCTTTTGCGATTAAATTCCATACGCATTCTACCATCAGTGTCGCAATAAAGAAGCAAAGTGCTATTAGTAAAAAAATCTGCAAATTAAATTTTTTCCAAAATATATTTTTACCTGTATTCATAATTTACTCTATTGATTGTGCGATCAATTCAGCGATATCCATCACCATAATATCTTCTTCTTTCTCTGAATTTTTTACCCCATCTGTCATCATCGTATTACAGAACGGGCAAGCAGATGCAATAACATCTGCCCCGGTGCCAATGGCCTCATTGCTGCGATCAATATTGATCCTTGTAGCACCTTTTTCTTCTTCCTTGAACATTTGTCCTCCACCTGCCCCACAACATAAACCGTTACTACGGCATCGTTTCATTTCTACCAGCTCAGCATCCAAAGCTTCCAGTACTTTTCTCGGCGCTTCATAAATATCATTGGCCCTGCCGAGATAACAACTATCGTGGTAAGTGATCTTTTTGCCCTTAAAACTTCCTCCCTCTTTTAATTTGATCTTTCCTTCATCAATCAGTTGCTGTAAAAATGTGGTATGATGAATGACCTCATAATTGCCGCCCAGTTCGGTATACTCATTTTTTAACGTATTAAAACAATGCGGACAGGCAGTTACAATTTTTTTGATAGCATAGTTATTCAGTATCTGAATATTCTGATAAGCCATCATCTGGAACATGAACTCGTTACCGGCCCTGCGTACCGGATCGCCGGTGCACATCTCTTCTTTTCCAAGAATAGCATAGTTAATACCGACCTTGTTCAGAATAGTTACAAATGCTTTGGTAATTTTCTGAGCCCTTTGATCAAAGCTGCCTGCACAACCCACCCAAAATAATACTTCCGGATTTTTTCCTTCGGCTATTAATGAAGCAACTGTTGGAACACTCATCTATTGATTTTTTTTTCAAAACTAAAGCATATTCAAATTATATTTAAATCAGGTTTATTCTTGCTTTTCAACCTTTATTTTTGCCGGATCGATGAGGTTCAGAAATTTTTTTCAAAAACTTACTAACTGGGAGCTGTGGAATTTTTATGTCCTGTATTTTCCCGTTGGCACTGTCTGGCTTTGGTATTGCCTGCGCAGCAGGTCTTTCTGGTTTTTCAGCTCTTCCAATCCTACTATCACTTTCGGTGGATTTGAAGGGGAGGGTAAAAAGGAAATGTATGACCAGTTGCCCCCACATCTGGTACCCCGCAGCATTTTCATCATGCATGACTGGACTTTTGATGAGGTGAGAAAAAAAATCAATGAGGCCGGATTCACTTTTCCGTTCATCGTAAAGCCTGATGTGGGGATGAAGGGAATACTTTTCAGAAAAATTGATAGCGAAGAGCAGCTTAAAAAATATCATTCCCGGATCCCGGTTGAATATATTGTTCAGGATCTGTTAGAACTGCCCGTTGAAGTAAGTGTGTTTTATTATCGTCATCCCACACAACAAAGCGGAACAGTGAGCGGATTTATTCAGAAAGAATTTTTGCAGGTGAGGGGAGATGGAGTATCAACTTTAAAAGAACTGATATTAAAACATCCAAGGGCAAAACACAGGATGGAAGAAATGGAACATCGTCATGGGCATCGCTTTGACCGGATAATTCATGATGGTCAATTATTTTATTTATCCTATGCAGGCAATCATAACCGGGGGGCTCATTTTACAAATCTTTGCAGGGAAATTGATGACAATCTGCTTAAAGTATTTGATGACCTCAGCCACTTTACCGATAAATTCTATTATGGTCGTTATGATATTAAAACGACATCCATCGAAGACCTAAAGAATGGCAAAAATTTCCTGATACTGGAATTTAATGGCTGCGGCGCTGAGCCCAATCATATTTATGACTGTGGGATGAGTTTGTGGAAAGCATACGGTGTTATTCTGCGCCACTGGAGAGTATTGTACCGGATTAGCCGCTATAATCATAAGAATGGGATACCTTATTGGTCTTTCAGGAAAGGCTGGAAATATCTTCGGGATGCAAGAAAGCATTTCAGGTTGCTGAATAAGTATGATTAGCACTTTTATTTTTTCGATAATTTTGGCTGCCTAAAAACGAAGAATGGATACTCATGAAAAGTTCATGTTGTTGCAAAACTATGACCTTTGGTGTCATTTGAGCGACGATGAATACAAAAAACTTAATGTATCGCATCATTTTATTGGGGCCAAAAAAGGGGATTACATTTATTTTGACTCACATCATCTCAACAAATTTTATTTTGTTAAAGACGGCTATATCAAGATCGGTTATATTGATTAGGAAGGAAATGAGGTCATCAAAGAAATAATAAGGGAAGGGGAAATAGTCGGCCAGTTTGCTTTGGAGGATTTTACAGAAAAAAGATTCGGCAGAGAAAATTATACATCCTGATCAGAAATTGCTGGAAGTGGAAAAAGAAATGGAAGAATACAAAAAGCACCATCACGAAAGCAAATGAAAAAATTTTTCCGAAGACTTTTCAACTGGGAACTCTGGCCTTTTAATGTCATTTATGCACCGTTGGGAGTTGTGTGGATGTACTATTGCATCAGGGCAAGAGCATTCTGGTTCTTTACTCCATCTAACCCCACACTTACTTTTGGTGGTTTTGAAGGTGACAGTAAAAGCGAAATGTATAAGCAATTGCCAACATGGTGTTACCCAAGGACTTTTTTTGTAAAACCTGGTCAACCATTTAATGAAATAAGAAATATGGTGGCTGAAGGTGGTTTGCATTTTCCTTTTATCCTGAAACCGGATGTAGGGATACAAGGCATTCTGTTTCGCATTATTGATAATGAAGAGGAATGGAAGCAATACCATGCAGCCATGACGGTTGATTATATTGTTCAGGAATTCATCAAACTTCCGATAGAGTTCAGCGTTTTTCATATTCGTTACCCCGGAGAAACAAAGGGTAAAGTGACAGGCTTCATTTTAAAAGACTATATGCATGTGGTTGGTGATGGTAGAAAAACAGTGGAAAAACTGGTGTTGGAACACCCTAAAGCCATGCACCGCATGAACGAAATGAAAAAGAAACATGCAGCTAATTGGGATACAGCACCTGCTTATGGTGAAAAATATTATCTCAGTGTAGCCGGTAATCATACCCGGGGAGCAAGATTCATCAATCTGCATAAAGAAATTGATCAACAACTTTGCGATGTGTTTGACAGGATCAGTAATGAAGCCGGCAGTTTTTATTTTGGCCGCTATGATCTTAAATGCACTTCTATTGAAGACCTGAAACAGGGAAAGAACCTGATGATCCTCGAATTCAATGGGGCGGGAGCGGAGCCCAATCATATCTATGATTGCGGTATGAGTTATTTTAAGGCACTGAAAGTAGTTGCCAGTCACTGGCATGATCTTTACAAAATTGGAAAAATAAATCACCAAAAGGGAGTTAGGTACTGGAGTTTCCGGGAAGGCAAAAGGTTTTCAAAACAAACAAAAAAGAATTTTGAAAAACTGCAGAAACTGGATGTTACGTTGCTGGTTTGATTTTATATTGTTTCTTTGTTACATCTTATTTCCCATTAATATCGCTGAATGATCCAGATTTTTTTTACTGCTTTGTTGATTAGCTTTCTCGGTCAGTTGCCTTTTGGCAATATGAACCTGACGGCAACACAACTGGCGGTGCAGGAAGGGTATAAATATGCATGGAGATACAGCGTAGGTATTGTAATTGTTGAAATGATCTATCTGCGTCTTGCCCTGACAGCCATGGATTGGGTGGTGACTCATAAGCTCATTTTCACGATCATGGGATGGCTCACGGTGGCTGTTTTTCTTGCATTGGGCATATTAAGCCTGCGAATGGCAAGAAAACAATCTCCGGATAAAAAAGGATTGCTGCTGAATAATAAGATGAACAGGCTTTTTCTGGGGGTAACTGTATCCGCCGTCAACCCGGCGCAGATACCATTCTGGTTTATCTGGAGTACCAGTCTTATCAAAAGCGGTGTTTTAGAAACTAATTTCATTGATTATAATTTATTTACCGGGGGTGCAGCAATAGGATCAGTTGCAGGTCTTGCCGTTTATATTTATGGCGGCACGTGGGTAATAGAGAAAATGAAAGCGAGTAATAAACAACTCAATACTTTCATGGGGATTGTATTTATCCTTGTTGCCTTATACCATTTGTATATGATGCTGTTCAGTCCTTCTATGATTAATAATTAAACATTGGTGACTCTTCTGATCATAATTGGTTTGCTCATGTTGTGGGTCATTATTGCGCAGAATCTGATGAAACGCCGTATCAGTGACCAAAAAGCAAAAGAATTGTTCAGGGAAAAAGGAGTGGAACTTTTTACCGGAACTGTTGATGCAAATGACTTCCATATCCGTTATGCTTAAACAGGTAAGGAATCGCTGCCTACATTGGTTTTTATTCATGGCACACCCGGCATCAGGATAATCAGCCGGGCAAGTGACAGCGCCACTATGCCCAAATTGAAAAAGGCAGGGGCAGACAATGTGATACTGCCTGATAGGATCGGCGGTACACATATGGCTACTCTTGTTTCCAAGCCGGATGTAATTGAATTTATTGATTACTTGTCTGGCGAAGAAGGTGAAAGCATCAATGTGGAATCGGTCCCTTATGATGAATTGCCTGAGAAAATAAAGGATAGACCACTCCAAGACGTAATGAACTGGAACAAGACCGGAGTGAATTGCATTGGTATTAAGAATGGCGAAGGAAAATTTGTTATAAATCCTCCGGAAGACACCATCATTACAAGAGGCATGAAAGTGATCTTACTGGGCACACGGCCACAGATCGATAACATGCGAAAGAATCTGGGAAATAAGTCCACAATAAAAAGTTTACAGCCGATTTCAGTTGAACTACGATGAGCCTCACAATTATCACCAACAAAATAGGTCATGCCCTTGCTAAGTTTGAAAATGCGTCCATCCTGAAGCTCGGTATTCATTTCGCCTTCCATACATAAGATGATATGTCCTTTGCTGCACCAGTGATCGGCTTTGTAGCCGGCAGAATATTCAACCATTCTTATCCGGATATCATTTACTTTTTGTACTTGCCAGTAAGCAATGCCTGTTTCGCCTTTATGTTCCTCTTTGGGAACAGTTGTCCAGTCAAGTGTTTGAAAAGAGAAAGGAGAGATGTTCATGGTTTGTTTTTAATGCTGAAAAGGCGATGATAAAATAAATGCATACATAAAGCTCAACCCAATTGTTATCAGAACTGATAAAGTCAATCCAAAAGCAAAAAAGGTTCTTCTTTTTTCTGTAAAATCCATTTTACTTTTTAAATAATGTTTTGCTCCAACCACAATGAGGAAACCCAATGAATAAAACATGTTGGCAATGATTCCGTAAATAACAATACCAATCAGGTCAATTAAACTTAACAAGGGGAGTAAGGATAAAATAAAAATACAAATAATGCCGGTCGCACCGACGATAATATTGAAGGTAAGCCGCCTTTTTTCCCACCAGGCGAAAGCGTTGAGCTACGATTTATCTTCTTTGTCGGTAAACTGATCCTGCTGTTCCATTTTATGATTTTATTTCCTCTACCCACTTATCCCTTTCATCAGGGCTAAACTTCCACGGTGCATAATTATTCTCCACATTACTGAACATAGCTGTCCATTCCTGTGGTGAATTACTTTCTTCCATTACTAAGTAGCGGCGCAGTTGTAAAATAATATCCAGCGGACTGATACTGACAGGACATTCCTGTACACAGGCATTACAGGTGGTGCAGGCACGGAGCTCTTCTACAGAAATATAATCATGCAATAAACTTTTACCATCTTCTTTATATTCTTTATTCTTATTAATATTCTTCCCAATCTCTTCCAATCTGTCACGGGTATCCATCATTATTTTTCTGGGTGATAATAGCTTACCTGTTTGATTGGCTGGACAGGCAGCAGAGCAGCGGCCACATTCCGTGCAACTATAAGCATCCATCAAATTTTTCCAGCTCAGGTCTTTTACATCTTTTGCCCCGAATCGTTGTGGTGCTGCAGGTTCTGTTGGGGCCAATTCAGGTTGCATGGCATACAATACTTCTTTTTGAATGGATTCCATATTCTCCATTTTACCCATTGGTTGCAGTCTTGCATAGTAGGCATTTGGAAATGCGAGGATAATATGCAAGTGTTTTGAGTAGGGGAGGTAATTCAGGAAAGCAAAAATGCCAACGATATGCAGCCACCAGCAACTTCTTTCAATTATTTCGAGGCCATTATCGCTGATATTATTTAAAACAGGATGCAGGTATTGTGACAGAACAAAATTTCCTGTAGGGTTTGCAGCATAATGTTCAACGCCTCTTGTTTGTAATAAAGTATCACTTGCATTCAGGAATAAGAACAGCGACATCAAAATGATCTCTATGATCAGGATATAATTTGCGTCACTTCTCGGCCAGCCATCAAGGTCTTTGCTGATAAAACGTTTCAGCTTGATGATATTTCTTCTTATTAAAAAAATAGCGCAGGCCAATAATACTGTTAAAGCCAATACTTCAAATGCATTGATGAGAAAATGATATAAGCCGGGAAGTGGCGAAGCGAACAAGCGATGTTTTCCCAAAACCCCATCCAGCACTATTTCCAACACCTCGATATTGATGATGATAAAACCGGCATACACAAAAAAGTGCATGACGGCAACCAGCGGGTTGCGAAACATTTTCTTCTGTCCGAAAGCCAGCAGCAGAACATTTTTCCAGCGCTGTGATTTATTATCGCTGAAATCCTCATCCCTTCCCAATTTGATATTGCGGCTGATCTCTTTTACTTTTTTACTGAACAGCCAGGTGGCCAGTGCACTGATGAGAACGAATAGAATTTGTTGGGCGATTTGCATGTGGTTGATTAAAGCTGCTAATTTACAGCTTGTTGAGGTTAGAAGTGAATGGCATGAACTTTAAATTTCCCATTAGATAATTCCAATGAAGGAGTGGGAAATTTAAAGGCGCTGAGAACAGTAAAGAAGAAGTTGACAGCTTTGCTCTTTGTTTTTATTTTACTCCAATCAATATCCGGGGCAAGGTACCATTGCCGGTAGCGTTTGATATCCGTTCTGTTTACCAGGAAACCCGGATTGCCATTCGTCCATATATTTTCAAAACCGCCAAACATTCCTTCGGCGCCATAGCCGAAAGACAAAGACAACCAGTCGGGCAATTTGCTTTTCGGGAAAAAAGATTTAAGATTCACACTGGCCCAGTAGGTCTGTCCATTATAGTCCTTTAAAAACCGTTCCGGGGAACTTTTACCAAATAATTCATCACTGCGTTGGTTCAATGAGGCATCGCTGTAATTTTTCTTGTGAAACGACCATTTGAGTTTGATCCGTTGCTCATCCCAGGCCAGTTCCTGTGCAATAAAAGTTCCACTTCCGAGAATGTTGGCGCCAAAATCAGACCAACTCCATCCCCATTCCACACCTTTACTATCTAGGTATTCAATGAACCCCTGAAAAGCAAATGAAGTTAAGCCGCTGATCCAGATTCGTTTTTTCCTTTCCATACCCGTCCATTTCCATAGTTCATTGTTGGCCCGGCTTTCAATCCAGGTACCGTAAAAGTGTCCTGCTTTATCTACCTGCAACCATTCTTTGCTATCATCGAAAGAATGCAGTTGTGTTTTCGTGTAATCACTGTACCAGGCAGAAGCAAGGGCAGTCATCACTCCTCCATAGCCAACCAGGTTAGTTCCGGCGACTATCCATGTTCTGTTTTTCTTTTGTTGGGGAGTAAGCTTATTTAACGAAGTTGTTTCAGATACTTTCTTAGCAATAAAAGGACCTGTAAAAAATTCTGTTTGCAATGTATCCTGAGCAAATGAGTTAATTGCAATTAAAAAAAGGGAAATGGCTATGATATTTTTTTTAAACACAAAGAACACAAGGTTTTTTACACAGAGTAACACAGAGGATTTACCAGAAACAACAAATTTACGTTTTCTATTCCTTTTAAGTTCTAAAAACTAAAATTCAATAACTTTCAAGCCAAAACGGGAGAAAAATAATATGGATAAAGCGATACAGGTAAAAGTTGATGCATGGCTCAATGGAAATTTTGATGAGACAACAAAGACAGAAATACTAAGATTGCAATCAGAAAAACCTGATGAACTGGCTGACGCTTTTTATAAAAATCTTGAATTTGGAACAGGAGGCTTAAGGGGCATTATGGGTGTTGGTACCAACCGCATGAACAAATATACTGTTGGCATGGCTACACAGGGTTATGCCAATTACCTAAAACAATGTTTTGGTTCCACCTCCGCTGAGGCTATGGTGGACAAGGATGTGAAGGTTGCAATAGCGCATGACAGCCGAAACAACAGCCGTTTCTTTGCGGAAACAGCTGCCAATGTTTTTGCTGCCAATGGGATAAAAGTTTTCTTGTTTGAAGACATGCGGCCCACACCTGAATTGTCATTCGCTATCCGTACACTCGGCTGCCAGGGCGGTGTTGTCTGCACAGCATCACACAATCCAAAAGAGTATAATGGTTACAAGGCTTATTGGAATGATGGTTCGCAACTGGTGCCGCCGCATGACAAAAATGTAATTAAGGAAGTTGACAAGATCGCTTCCGTGGATGATGTGAAGTGGAACGGAGGAGAAAATAATATTTCAATTATAGGGAAAGAACTGGATGAACAATACATGGAAATGGTAAAAGGACTGAGTGTTTATCCAGAAATAATTGCGAAGCATAGGAATCTAAAGATTGTTTATACCTCCATTCATGGGACAGGAATTAAAATGGTGCCGCCGGTGCTGGACAGGTTTGGATTTAAGAATGTGCATATAGTAAAAGAACAAGCCATTCCTGATGGAAATTTTCCAACGGTTGTTTATCCTAACCCCGAAGAAAGTGAAGCGATGAACCTTGGATTAAAAATGGCGGAAGAACTGGATGCAGATATTCTTTGCGGCACGGATCCCGATGCTGACCGCATTGCCATCGGCGTAAAAGATAATCATGGTAAATGGGTGCTCATGAATGGCAACCAGACCGCTGTTCTTGCATTCAATTACCTGATAGAAGCAAGAAAAACAAAAGGCATTGCAAAGCCAAATGATATGGTGATCACCACCATTGTTACCACGCCGATGATTGATGCGATTGCAGCAAGAAACCAGGTAGAATGTTACCGTGTGCTGACCGGCTTTAAGTGGATAGCAGAGATGATAAGACAGAAAGAAGGGAAGGAAAATTACATCATTGGCGGCGAGGAAAGTTTTGGATTGATGATCGGTGATAAGATAAGGGACAAAGATGGAGTAAGCGCTGTGGCATTGCTTTGCGAGATGGCGGCTTATGAAAAAGAAAAGGGCAGGAGCCTATATGAGAAAATGATCGACCTGTATGTGCAGTATGGATTCTTTAAAGAGCATCTTATCTCCATCACCAAAAAAGGAATGGATGGTCAGCAGCAGATTGCCGCCATGATGGAAAGTTTCCGGAATAATCCACCGGAAAAAATTAACGGACAACAGGTGGTTATGCTGATGGACTATGAACTGCAGGTAAAAAAGAACCTGATGACAAATGAGGAATGGAAACTGGAACTTCCCAAATCCAATGTGTTGCAGTTTGTGCTGGATGACTTGACTTTTATCTCAGCGAGACCAAGCGGCACAGAACCCAAGATCAAATTCTATTTTAGTGGGAATACAAAACTGGATAATGCTGCTGAGTTTGAAAAAGTAAATAAACAATTGGATGAACAAATAAAAGCTGTGATTGCTGATATGAAATTATAAAACCAAATTATGAGAGTTCTCTGTAAACTTGTTATTGTAGTCTTTATCGCATCCTGTTCTGCCACAGCTCCGCCTAAAGAAGATGAAGTAAAACAAATGGTAGAATTATGGTATGCACAGCAAAGCACAGCTGACGGAGCTGGTACATGGGACGTAAAGAATATTGATGTGCTCTCTTTTGAAAGAGACAAGGGCAATAAAAAGATTTTTAATACGGTAAGCCTTGTTAATGGAATTCATCATTCTCCTGCCTTGGCTGAACCAAGACCTGATGAGTCTTTCTCCGACACACTCCGCATGAACCTTATATGGAATGGTGCTAAATGGGTAACAACAGAATCATATTAATCATCAGTTTTTGATTTCTCATATGCTATATTGCACCTGCTTATGAGACCAACAGAAGATACTTACCGTCACCAGGGCCTGCGAAAAAAAATGGTGCAGGGAATACATAAAAAGGGAATTTCTGATGAAAGGGTACTGGATGCCATCCTTGATATTCCCCGTCATTTTTTTCTCGACTCGGCATTTGATGAAGTAGCTTATGAGGACAGGGCTTTTCCCATTGGCGAAGGCCAAACCATTTCTCAACCCTATACTGTTGCCTACCAAAGCCAGTTGCTGGAAGTGAAGCCTTTTATGAAAGTGCTGGAGATTGGTACCGGCAGTGCATACCAGGCAGTGGTGCTGGCTGAGATGGGAGCACAGGTGTACAGCATCGAAAGACAGAAAAAATTATTTGACAGCAATAAAAAATTCGACTTTCTGAAAAAATATCCCACTATCAAACGTTTTTATGGCGATGGATATGAAGGATTGCCAACCTATGCTCCTTTCGACAGGATATTGATCACAGCGGCTGCTCCTGAAATTCCTTCTAAACTGGTTGAACAATTAAAGCCGGTTGGAATGATGGTATTACCGTTTGGCTCCGGTGATGTGCAGCAAATGATGCGTATAACTAAATTAGAAAGTGGTGCACTGAAAGAAGAAGCGTTTGATCATTTTTCTTTTGTGCCGATGGTTGAGGGCAAGAAGGGATAAAAGTTTAAGGTCTAAGGTTTAACGTTTGTTAACCTTAAACTTGCAACAACCTACACAAACTGTTCCAACAATTCAATTCGCTTCTTTATCGGCGGGTGTGTGGCAAATAATCCGGCAAAAAAGTTTTTCTTTTCCGACTGAGGGTTTTCAATAAACATTTGCGCCACATCGCTTCGCTTTACAGCTTCGATCCGGGGGTCATCATCAATTTTCCGAAGGGCATTGGCCAATGCATACGGCTTTTTGGTCATTTCGGCTCCTCCTGCATCAGCCAGGTATTCTCTCGACCTTGAAATACCAAAACGTAAGAACAATGAAATGAAATAGCAGATAGCGGTAACCGCAATAGCAATTAAAACAATATACCCGCCATCTTTCTTTTTACTGCCAGAATTGAAGCGAAGACTTCGCAAAGCCATTTCTGCGAGGAAAGAAAAAATGCCTACAAAGATGATGGAAACAATAAGCAAACGAACATCCCTGTTGCGGATATGTGTCAACTCATGTGCGATCACACCCTCCAGTTCATCATCATCCAGTTTATTAATGATGCCTCTTGACAAGGAGATAGAAAACGTTTTGGAGGATATGCCGGTTGCAAAAGCATTCAGTGATTCATCTTCTATTACATACAATGCCGGCATCGTCATTCCCTGCTGAATGCAAAGATTCTCCAGGAGGTTATACACCCTTTTGTTTTCCTTCCTTTCCAATGGCTTTGAACCGGTGGCCATCCTGATAAATGCTGAATGCCCCATCCATGCAATAAAAAACCAGATGGTCACACCAATAAGAACCAATGGGATTGTTTGCAGAAAATGTTCGTTGGTGGCTTCTGTATCCTGCTTATCTGCAAAAAAGAAAAAAACATAGAACATTGCCAGCAACAAAGCCGGAAATGCGATCAGCAACAAAAGTGAATAACGATTATTCCTGCTGATCTGTTTGGTAAGACCTACATACTGCATTTTCTTAACTCTCCGCCAGTTAGCGGAGGATGGGGGCTAGAATTGAATTTTTGGTGGCTCTTCCATATTCTTCCGGGTATATTCACCCAGGTCGAACATCACTTCCCGTTTGAAACCAAAATTTCTCGCAATAAGATTTCCAGGGAATGATTCCACTGCATTGTTGTATTCAGTAGTGGTGCCATTGAAGAACCTTCTTGCTGCCGCAAGTTTATTTTCAATATCGCTGAGCTCTTCTTGTAAGTGCAAAAAATTCTGATTGGCTTTCAGGTCAGGATAAGCTTCCACCTGTACTTTCAATCCTGCCAGTGCGGAACTCAGCTGTTGTTCAGCTTTTATTTTATCATCAATTGATGTGGCAGCCATTGCAGTGCTGCGGGCCTCGGTGATCTTTGTCAGCAACTCCCTTTCATGAATTGCATAACCTTTCACCGTATCTACCAACTGCGGAACGAGGTCATGCCGCTGCCTGAGTTGCACATCAATATCTGCAAATGCATTTTGCCGGCGGTTGCGGAGACGGACCAACCCGTTGTACAGGCTAACCACCCAAAGGACAATGAGCAGGAGTACACCTACTACAATTAATACTGCCATAATTTATTTATTTAAAATTGAAATTAATCAAAATCTCATTTACTCGATTATCAATTCCTGATTCCTTCCTATCTTTCCCACTCATTCACCGCTTATGCGTATCGTTCCTTTTGCTATTTCCGCAATTATTACCGGAGGATTGGTTTTTGCCCTGAACAAACAATGGGGTAAAATACCACCGATGGGAAAATTTTTAAGCCCCCAGCATGGTTTCTGGCAAAATGCTGAACCTGTAAATAAAAGTTTTGATGCCGAATTGAACTTTTCCGGCCTCAAAGGGAAAGCGGAGGTTTATTTTGATGAAAGATTGGTGCCTCATGTGTTTGCCGAGAATGATGAAGACCTTTATTTCATCCAGGGATACCTGCATGCGAAATTCCGTTTGTTCCAGATGGATCTGCAAACCAAAGCTGCCGCCGGCAGGGCCAGTGAGATCGCAGGCCCCAAAGCCATTCAGTTTGACAAAAGACAAAGAAGATTGGGAATGACATTCGCAGCTGAAAATGCCATGAAAGAACTGGAAAAAGATCCCCAGTCAAAGGCTCTTTTCAGTGCTTATACAGATGGGGTAAATGCTTATATCAACTCTTTAAAAGAATCAGAAATTCCTGTTGAATATAAACTGCTCAATTTTAAACCGGAAAAATGGAGTAATTACCGCACTGCATTATTATTAAAGATGATGGCCAAAATGCTTTCAGCAGAAACGGAAAGTGATTTGCCCAATACCAACGCCAAGTCCATTTTTTCGGAAGAAGAGTTGAAGATGATCTACCCCCAGGTGCCTGATTCACTGGAGCCGATAGTGCCGAAGGGAACTGTGTTTGAAAAACCCGGTATTATTCCTGTAAAACCTGTTACGGCTGACTCACTTTACTTTAGCAATAAAGAAACAGTTGCCAACAGACCGGTTTCTGAATCTGAAAAAAGCAATGGCAGCAACAATTGGGTAGTGGCAGGCAGCAAAACCCAAAGCGGTGTACCTATTCTGTGCAACGACCCCCATCTTGAATTATCATTACCATCTATTTGGTATGAAGTGCAGTTGGTAACACCAAACAGCAATGCATACGGAGTTTCATTGCCGGGTAGCCCTTTCGTGATTATTGGATTCAATGACAGTATTGCATGGGGAGTTACCAATGCACAAAGAGATGTAAAGGATTATTACGAGATAAAGTTCAAGGACAAGTCAAAAAGTGAGTATTGGTTTAACGGGCAATGGGTAAAAACAAATTTGAAAGAGGAAATAATAAAAGTGAAGGGCGGTAAAGAAGTAAAAGATACTGTTGCCTATACTGTATTCGGACCTGTGATGTATGACGCGAGTTTTTCCGACGACCTTTCCAATAAAAGAAATCTTGCCATTCGCTGGGCGGCCCATGACCCCAGCAACGAGGGCATGACGTTTTACAAATTAAACCGGGCAAAAAATTATGATGAGTATGCGGAAGCTATCAAGACCTTCAGTTGCCCGGGACAGAATTTTGTATTTGCTTCCAAAGCCGGTGACATTGCCATCTGGCAACAGGGAAAGTTTCCTGCAAGATGGGACAGGCAGGGATTATATGTAATGCCGGGTGAAGACAGCAGCTACATGTGGCAGGGGTTCATTCCACAAACTGAGAACCCGCATAGCAAGAATCCGGAAAGAGGTTTTTTAGAAAGTGCTAATCAGCGGCCGGCAGATTCAACATATCCTTATTTTATTCCGGGAAGTTATATTACTCCAAGGGCTGTTTCTATTACAAAATACCTGTCAGGTATGATCAATATTACTCCCGATGACATGAAGAAACTGCAGAATAATTATTTCAACAGTCTTGCGGAAGATGCCCGGGGTATTTTACTTAATTATGTGAAAGAAGCGGACCTCGAAGCCGTTGAGAAAAAATATCTTGACCTTGTAAAGAGTTGGGACCTCATGGCTTCACCGGATTCAAAAGGACAAACGGTTTACCAGTGCTGGTGGGACAGTCTTGAAGTGGAAATATGGAAAGATGAGTTGACAAAAGTGAATCCGCAAGCTGCCTGGCCGGAAGAACAAACACTGATGGAATTGCTGAAAAAGGATTCAGCGATGAAGTTTATTGATAATATTAATACAACACAAAAGGAAACGCTGAATGATGTGGTGACAACAGCACTCAAAAAAGCCTCTGCTAACCTTGCAAAAAAAGAGAGTGAAGGGAAACTGGAATGGACAAAATTCAAGAAACCCACCGTATATCATCTGCTGAAAGAATCTTTACTTCCATTTGCAAGAACCGGCCTGAATGTGGGGGGTAATGGAAATATTATTAATGCAGTGACACATAGTCATGGGCCAAGCTGGAGAATGATAGTGCAAATGACATCGCCAACCGAAGCATACGGTGTTTATCCTGGTGGTGAAAGCGGGAATCCCGGCAGTAAGTATTATGATGGCTTTGTTGATAGCTGGGTTGAAGGAAAATATTACAAACTTTGGTTCATGAAAGATGAAGACAGGGCGGATAAAAATATTAAGTGGACAATGAAATTCGAAAAGAAATAATCAAACTAATTACTGAAATGAAATTTTTAACTGCTACGATTCTCACAGCGTTATTAGCATTTATCAGCGGATTGTTTTTACCCTGGTGGGCAATAGCCATAACATCATTGCTGGTCACTGTTGTCATTCATCAGAGAGCCGGCAAGGCCTTTCTTTCAGGCTTACTGGGAGTATTTATTTTATGGGCTGGTCTTGCCTGGTGGATCGATATGAAGAACAACGGTATTCTGTCCAAAAAAATAGCATCGGTGCTTCCTCTCGGTGGGAACTCTCTTCTGCTTGTTCTTGTAACAGGTGTTGTGGGCGGATTGATTGCAGCTTTTGCAGCCATGAGTGGCAGCTATCTCCGTGCCTCTAAGTCCAGATAGATAGCGGGATGATGTTAAATCTTTCTGAACAACACGGATAAAAAAGTTCCATTCCAACAGCAGGTCTTATCTTGTTGCATCACCGGCTTATGAAACCATTCAGCATCCTTCTTTTTTTATTATTCAGTTCCTTCTTACTGCATGCGCAAAAAATAAAGGGCACCGTTACAGATAACGATGGAAAGCCCTTGCCCAACGCTTCCGTATTTGTAAAAGGAAGCACCAAAGGGACCAATGCCAACAATGAGGGAAAGTATTCACTCAAACTGGAAAACGGGAAATATATCCTCGTATGCCAGCATGTAGGATATGGAAAACAGGAATTGCCTGTTACTGTTAATGACAATGACCATGAGATAAACTTCATCCTCCGGGTGCAGGAAATGATACTGGGCGAAGTAGTGGTGAAAAACGGCGAAGACCCTGCCTACCAGGTTATCCGCAACGCCATCAGGAAAAGGGAATACTACAAAGAACAGCCTGCTCAATTTGAATGTAAGGTTTATACCAAAGGACAGCTGAAACTCAGGGATTTCCCCAAAAAGATATTCGGGCAGAAAGTGGATTTTGAAGATGGTGATACCAGCAAAAGAAAAATGATCTACCTGTCTGAAACCATTTCAAAATATGCCGTTAGCCGGCCTGATAAAGAAAAAATAGAAGTGTTGTCCTCCAAAGTAAGCGGTCAAAGCGACGGCTTTGGCCTGGCAGCGCCCCGTTTTTTTTCTTTTTACAACAACAGCGTTTCCTTAGGCAGCAACCTGAACCCAAGAGGTTTTATTTCGCCCATCAGCGACAATGCACTGAACTATTACCGCTACAAACTGGAAGGTACTTTTTTTGAGGACAGTAATATGGTGAACCATATTAAAGTGATTCCGAAAAGAAAGTATGAACCGCTGTTCAGCGGCTATATCAATATTGTGGATGGTGACTGGCGCATTCACTCATTGCAACTGCAGCTAACCAAAGCATCGCAGATGGAGCTGGTGGACACACTCCGCATTGAACAGCTCTACCGGCAGGTAGATAAGGACAACTGGTTTTTCAGCAGCCAGGCCATTTATCCCGCTATTAAATTTTTGGGCTTTGATGCGTATGGTAGCTTTGTAAATGTTTATACCGATGGTGATATTGAACCGGCGTTCACTAAAAAATCATTCAGCAATGTAATTATCAAATACACTGACAGCGCCAATAAACGGACGACTGAATATTGGGAGAGCAACCGCCCGGTGCCTTTGCTGGAAGAAGAAGTCAGGGATTACCGGAAAAAGGACAGCCTTGAAAATGCCCGTAAAGATACCCGCTACCTCGACTCGCTGGAACGAAAGAGAAATAAAATTACCCTGCCGGGTGTGCTGCTATTCGGGCAGTCATTTTCCAAAGAAAGTAAAAGAACTTCGCTGAGTTTTCCATCTGTACTTGAAATGGTTTCTTTTAACCCGGCTGAAGGATGGGTACTCAGCCCGGGGTTTACCTGGTCAAAGAGAATTGATACCAGCCTGTCTGGCAGAAAAAGAATTACGGTCAGTACCGATTTTCGTTATGGGTTTTCAAACAAACATTTTAATCCCAACATTACCTTGCGTTATAGTTTCGGGAAAAAATATGCTTCGTCTCTGATGCTGTCAGGCGGCAGCCGGGTGTTCCAGTTTAACAATAACAGCCCCATAGGAGAGAATGGCAACACACTCAGTTGCCTGTTGAGCGAGGAAAACCGCTTCAAAACTTACGAAGCCAGTTATGTAAGGGGAAGTTTCCGCAAAGGGATTGGCGATGGCTTTTCCTGGGTGCTGGGGTTTCAATACCAGGACAGGCGCCCGCTGGAAAACACTACCGATTATACATGGCGGAATAAAGCTGACAGATCGTACACCCCGAACTATCCTAACGAGATTTTAAGCGCAAACATAGTAAGGCACCAGGTCTTCTATACGCTAATCGGCATTACGTGGCAGCCAGGTGCCCGGTATATTGAACTGCCTGACCGAAAGATCAACATTGGCTCAAAATATCCTGTGATGTCGCTGACATATATCCGAAACTACAGCAAATTTTTTGGCAGTGACGCTGATTTCAGCAAATGGAGGTTCAGCATCCGGGATGATATAAATATGAAGCTTGCCGGTACCTTTCGCTACCGGGCCGGAATGGGCGGCTTTATTGATAATAAGAAAGTATTTGTGCCGGATTACAATCATTTTAATGGAAATATTTCAAGGTTTGCAACAGAGTACCTCAACAGTTTTCAGTTTTTGCCTATCTATCAGTTCAGCAATACATCAAAGTTTTATGCACTCGGGCATGTGGAGCATAATTTCAAAGGCTTTCTCACTAATAAAATTCCGGGTATCAGGAAGCTAAACCTTTATTTGGTTACCGGTGCCAATGGCTTCTATTACCGCAGCGCCAATTATTTTGAGCTGTTCATTGGCATTGATAATATATTGAAACAATTCAGGGTTGATTTTGTGCAGTCTTACCTGGACGGCAAGCAATGGCAAAATGGTTTTCGCATTGGTTTAGTAAGGTTTAGAGGGCAAAGAGGAGATGATTGGCCATAGCACAAGGAACAAGAAAGCCTACCTTTATCCTGCTTTTGAATTTTGCTCAGCCTGCAACTGAGGTTCATAGCCTGTCCTGAACTTGATTCAGGATGAATTAAAATTCAGCACATGGCCGCTTTACACAACCGCATCTCCCGGAAGGAGTTGAAAGAACTCATTCAAAAAGACCCGACTCCCAGAACCACCATTTCCTTTTATTGTTATTTTAAAATTGATGAGCCGGAGGAATTCCGAAACATCCTTTACCTGCGATTGAAAGAACTGGATGCAATGGGAAGGATATACCTGGCACATGAAGGCATCAATGCACAAATAAGTGTGCCGACAGAAAACATGGATGCATTCCGGGCTTATCTCTATTCGCATGAACCGCTGAACGGTCTTAGATTGAATGTTGCGGTTGATGACGACGGGAAGAGCTTTTATGTGTTGGATATAAAGGTTCGTAATAAGATCGTTGCCGATGGCATCAACGATCCGTTATTTGATATGGCCAACAAGGGGAAATATGTGAATGCAGAAGAATTCAATAAACTGACGAATGATCCGGATACGGTGGTGATAGATATGAGGAACCATTACGAATATGAAGTAGGCCATTTTGAAAATGCCATAGAAGTGCCGAGTGATACGTTCCGGGAACAATTGCCCATGGCTGTTGATATGATGAAGGAAAATAAAGACAGGAACATCATCATGTATTGCACAGGAGGCATCCGTTGCGAAAAAGCATCAGCATGGATGCTGCACAAAGGGTTTAAGAATGTCTTTCACCTGGAAGGCGGAATCATTAATTATGTAAACCAGGTAAAGAAAAAAAAGCTGGCCAATAAATTTCATGGGAAAAACTTTGTGTTTGACCAACGGCTTGGTGAAAGGGTATCAGAAGAAATCATTTCCCAATGCCATCAATGCAGTAAGCCGGCCGACACTCATGTGAATTGTGTAAATGATGCCTGCCATCTTTTGTTTATTCAATGCGAAGAATGCAAGGAAAAAATGGAAGGAACCTGCAGCGATGCCTGTCTTGATTTTATTCATTTACCTGCCGAAGAACAAAAAAAACGCCGGAGCGGAATTGATAAAGGCCGCAATGTTTTTAATAAATCGAGAAAGAGGAGGATTAAAACTCAAAAACTCTAATTTTGAGTGGCCCGAAAAATGGGGGAGTTCACAGTTACTAATCCGGAGATCTCTTTTTTAATGAAGGAATTTTTTTTGACAACCGTTTTAACTGTCTGTCAAATTCAGGTATTGAAAAATTTTATGATTCATCGAGCAGTTCTTGTACCGGCCGGGCTTTCAGTTTTCCCTGTTTGATCAGGTTGATTTGCTTCACAGCTTCTTTTATTTCCCTAATCAGTTTTCCTTTCGCCTTACTGTTTTTTTTGTGCCTGAGAGTTTTCTTTGTTGCATAAACTGTTGCTTCTTCCTGTACCATAGAACTATAAACAATATTCCTGCTTTCAAGAAAATCTTTTACAACCTTTTCCTAGTTTTTATTTTTTGTTTTTACAATAATATCGGCCATACCCCGCAATTTTCTCAAATTTACTTCAATTTTTCAATCGCTTCCACAATTCGTTGAAAGGTTTCTTTGTGGGTTAGTTGAGCTGGTTCAAAGGGAATCCCGATCACTTTTTCATACAACTCAATATAGCGTTTGGATATAGTATCCACCCATTCATCACTCATCTCAGGTACGGTTTGTCCGGGTTTGCCCATAAAATTGTTAGCTATCAGCCATTCTCTTACGAATTCTTTGCTTAATTGCTTTTGTCTTTCTCCGGCTTGCTGTCTTTCCTCAAATCCTTCAGCGTAAAAGTATCTTGATGAGTCAGGGGTGTGTATCTCATCCATCAATACAATTTCGCCATCCAGTTTCCCAAACTCATACTTTGTGTCAACTAAAATCAATCCTTGCTTCGCTGCAATTTCTTTCCCCCGTTCAAAAAGTTTCAACGCATAATCACTTAATGCTTCCCATTCTTCGGCAGTAGCCAGGCCGGAATTGATTATTTCATCAGGAGAAAGGTCCTCATCGTGCCCTTCAGCAGCCTTGGTGCTGGGAGTGATGATGGGCGAAGGGAAATAATCATTTTCCTTCATGTCATCTGGCATGGTCGCTCCGCACAACGTCCTTTTGCCTGAGGCATAGGTGCGCCATGCATGCCCGGTCAGATTTCCCCGAACCACCATCTCAATTTTAAAAGGCTCACATTTTCTCCCAATGGAAACATGGGGGGCGGGCACATCCAGCAGCCAGTTGGGACAGATGTCAGCGGTAGCCCTGAGCATGTAGGCTGCGATCTGGTTTAAAACCTGCCCTTTGAAGGGTATGGGCCGGGGCAAAATGACATCAAAAGCCGAAATGCGGTTGCTTGCCACCATCACCAGCCAGGTATTTTTTATAGTATAAACATCCCTGACCTTGCCACTGTAAAAAGCGGTCTGATTTGGGAAAGAAAATTGAGCCATATCCGAAAGTAAGAAGGGCAAAAAAACCGGCCAATCCGACTGGGTTTAAGATTTCAACAATTTATCCTTTTGGCTTAAAAATTAAATTTTTAGATAAAGTTTACAATGCTTATTTTTCCGTCAAATTCCGCCCCGCCATGCGGGGAAACAAAACTAAAAACTTGTTACTTATGAGAAAAAGCTATCGCTTTTTAGCTGCCTGGCTAATTGCCGGACTTTTTTCATTGACTGCTAATGCACAAAAAGTTACTATCAGGGGTAAGGTCAGCAACAGTACTTCTAAAGAAGCTGTGCCTGCTGTTTCAGTGGCTGTAAAAGGCACTAACCAGGGAACATATACCAATCCTGATGGTGAATTTGATATCACCGTCAGCAAATTGCCCGTAACCCTTGTTTTCAGTTCAATTGGTTATTTCAACCAGGAAGTAACTGTTTCCGATGCTTCGCAGGCGGTGGAGGTTGCTTTCGTTGTAAATCCTGACCTCGGACAGGAAGTAGTTGTATCAGCTGCCCGTGTGCAACAGCGTTTACTCGAGGCTGCGGTAACTGTGGAAAGAATAAGTAGCTCTGCGATCCGCGATGTACCTGCACCTGTAGTATATGAGGCTCTTGGCAACTTAAAAGGTGTAGATGTTCATACTGCGAGTCTTACATTCCGTACAATTACCACCCGTGGTTTTGTTTCCAGTGGTAATACAAGAGTTAACCAACTGGTAGAGGGAATGGATAACCAGGCTCCCGGTCTTAATTTTTCAGTAAGTACAATTGTGGGACTTGCCGATCTGGATATCGACAACATTGAATTGCTTTCCGGCGCATCATCTGCGCTATATGGCTCTAGTGGTATGAACGGAACTGTACTGATCACCGGCAAAAATCCCTTTAAATACAAAGGCCTTAGTTATAACATCAAGCAGGGTATCATGCATGTGGATGGCAGGCAACGTTCAGCCGCCCCTTATTATAACTGGGCATTTCGTTATGCAAATACTATTAAAAACAAGATCGCTTATAAATTCACTGCCGAGTTAATAAAAGGTAATGACTGGCAGGCCGATGATTATCGCAATAAAACACAGATCGGTGTTTTGAGTAAAGTAGCAGGTGGTAACAGGTTCAACGATCCAAATTTCAATGGAATTAATATTTACGGGGATGAAACCAGCGCTGATATGGCTGGCTTTGCTTTTCTTGTACAGGATCAGACACGCAGAGGGGTCTTAGCAGCTACAGGCGGGGCATTGGATGTGGTGACCCTACTGAATATTTATTACGGGGCAATTGGTAATCCTGTTTATCCGAGCAATGCACAGCGGGATGGTTTTTACACTTTTGCTCCTTTTGGTCCAATAGTGCTGGCTACTTTGAACAACCCGGCACTAAAGGCACAGATTGATAATATGTACCCTTTTTACAATGGATTTAAAAATAAATATTTCAACGGTGCCAGTGTTTCAAGAGGTGGTTATGAAGAAAAGTTACTGGTGGATTATAATACCCTTAATGTGAAATTAAATGGAGGTCTTCACTGGAAGATCACCGATAAAATAGAAGCATCCTGGAACACCTATTTTGGTACCGGTACTACTGTTTATACCGGAGCCAATCGTTATTCTATCCGCAATTTCAAGATGGCTCAGCATAAACTGGAATTCAAAGCTAAAAATTGGTACCTGCGTGGATACACGACCCAGGAGAATGCTGGTGATTCCTATATCGCCGATGCAGTTGGTGCCTTCCTGAATGAAGCCTATAATCCAAGTGGAACATGGTTCCCGACTTACATAGGAACTTTTGCTGAAGGTCGCCGTCAAAACGGGGCTGCCGGTATTTTTCCCTCCGATTTTCAACTGCATGCTGCTGCACGGGCTGCTGTTGAAACAAACAGGCTGGTACCCGGAACTCCGCGATTTGATGCAGCTGCAAAAAAGATTAAAACAACTCCTGTAAATAAGCCCGGCGGATCAATGTTCCTTGACAGATCTGATCTGTATGCCGTGGAAGCGCAACTGAACTTTTCAGATGCAATGCATTTTTCTGATAAGGTAGGGATGATAGTAGGGGCGCAGTGGAAAGAATGGTTGCTAAATTCAAAAGGAACAATATTTTCTGATACAACAGGTAAGATCAATGTAATTGAAAAAGGAGCTTACATTCAACTCAGGAAAAAACTCCTGAATGATGTGCTTACTTTAACGGCTTCAGGCAGGTACGATAAGCAGACAAATTTTGAAGGTAAGTTTACTCCCAGATTCACAGGCACAATTCGTGTTGCCAAAGAGAGCTATCTCCGCTTATCTTACCAGACAGCTTATCGTTTCCCCACCAATCAAAATCAGTATATAAGTCTTCGGTTGGGTGGAGGAAGCAGCTACCTGATCGGTTGTTTGCCTGAATTCCAGGATTATTATAAACTCAGCTCAACCCGTCGGGGTTATACAGCTGCCAGTGTGCTGAACTATCGTAAAGCAGGTGGAAGCATAGCGGACTCAAACCTTCTTGTACAAGCTGTTTTCAAAGAAGTGAAACCTGAAACAGTGAATTCGTATGAAGCAGGCTATAAAGGGGTTATCGGTAAAAAATTGCTGATCGACGGATATGTTTATTACAGCCAGTACAAAGACTTTATCATCACCGAAGCTGTTGCACAGGCAATCAACCAGTACAAATGGGAAATATATTCACCTTTCACCAGCAATAATCTTTCTTATGTGCAGAATTCCAGCTCGCAGGTGAAAGCTTTTGGCTGGGGTATCGGAATTGAATATAACCTCCCTAAGAGATATGTTCTTTATGGAAACTTATTCTCTGATGAACTGAGGGATGTTCCAGCAGGTGCTGTTACTTATTTCAATGCGCCGAAGTACCGTTACAATATTGGTTTGAGGAATGAGAATGTTTGCCATAATGTTGGCTTCAACGTGGTGGTGAAATGGCAGGATAATAATTATTATGAAGGAACATTTGCTACAGGCACACTGCCTTACTTTGCATGGGTGGATGCACAGATCAGCTATCGTCCGCCAAACACCAAGAGTGTATTCCGTGCAGGCGGTACCAACCTGGGCAATAATTACTACCGCACAGGATATGGTAGCCCGGCAGTGGGTGGCTTGTACTACATTAGTTATGGTTTCAACCTGTAATCCGGAAATTGGGTTATACTAAGTATAAACGATCCCCCCGAGTACTCGGGGGGATTTTGTTTTTTATATGCTTTAAAAGTCTTTTCAAATAAATATCAAGGTAAGAGGAATGTGAAACGGGTTGGCAATTATTTCTTAAATTCAGAGATTACTCGTTGAGTAAACAAGATTTATACTTATGAAATTTATTGTCCTTTTTTTAATGTTGATTATTGCTATTGTTTCATGTAACAGAAGTAATTTTTGTTTAAATAAGAGGAGCTATTTAAGAAAAGTTGACGTAACCAAGCCATTTCATGTTAAAGGTGTTTATTGTATATCGAATAGTAAGGACACAGCTTTGCGAAATAGCAAATGTTTGATAAAAGTAAATATGTATGACAGAATGAGAGGTAACAGGATGAGGAGTGGGGAAATCAGATTTTATGGTAAGGATACCATTAGTTTGCTAGTAGCTGAGAGTACCAAATATATAGAGATAACTCCCGGCAGATATTCGATCGGGCATGGGATATAGGTTATATTGCAACCAGAACAAAGCCAGTTGACCTAGGCAAAAACAAAACAATTGACATAAACTTTTATCTTGGAACTAAAATGGTAGTGTAATGTAGGAAGTTCTTATTTCTATACTTTTTACAAATGTATCGCCTCCCCATACGCCACTTCAATCGCATCCTTCACAGATTCGCTGATGGTAGGATGGGGATGGATGGCATTTAGTACTTCCTGATAAGTGGTTTCTAATTTTCTTGCGGTAACTGTTTCGGCGATCATCTCGGTCACATTATAACCGATCATGTGTGTGCCCAGCCATTCACCGTATTTGGCATCAAAGATCACTTTGATGAAACCTTCCAGGTGTCCTGCTGCTGAGGCCTTACCGCTTGCACTCAAAGGAAATTTGCCCACTTTCACTTCATAGCCGACTTCTTTAGCTTGCTTCTCTGTGTAACCAACGGATGCGATCTCAGGTACACAGTAAATGCAGCCCGGGATATTATTATAGTCTATCGGCTCTGGCTGATGATGATATTTGTTTTCGTTGTAACCAATAGCTTCCACACAAACAATACCTTCCTTGCTTGCAACATGGGCCAGTGCCTGCCCGGGCGAACAATCACCAATGGCATATATACCCGGCACACTTGTCTGTCCGTTTTTATCAACTGATATTCTCCCCTTATCTGTTTTTACACCGAGAGTTTCCAAACCGATACCTTCAATATTAGCCGAAACACCTACGGCGCTCAACAGCACATCCGCTTCCAGCATTACTTCACCACTTGCAGTTTTCACTTTAGTTTTTATGCGATCTCCTGAAGTATCAACAGATGTCACTTCGCTGCTGGTCATGATTGTGATACCCTGCTTTTTCAAATTCTTTTCCAGTTCCTTTGAAATATCCTCATCTTCAACAGGCACCACTCTTGGCATAAATTCAACGATAGTAACCTTACATCCCATACTATTATAGAAATATCCAAACTCAACACCAATAGCACCGCTACCCACAACGATCATTGATTTGGGTAATTGCGGCAACACCATTGCTTCACGATAATCGATGATTTTCTTTCCGTCTATCTTCATGGTTGGCAATTCACGGCTGCGTCCTCCGGTTGCTATGATGATGTGCTTTGCTTCTATGTTTTGAACCTTACCATCTTTGTCTGTTACCTCCAGTTTGCCTTTTGCAACCAGTTTTCCAAAACCCATGATCACATCTATCTTGTTTTTCCGCATCAGGAACTGAACGCCTTTACTCATTTTATCTGCTACAGCACGGCTTCTTTTTATCACTGCTTCAAAATTGGGAGTGCCACTGGCCTCAATGCCAAAATCTTTTGAATGTTTGACGTATTCATACACCTGGGCACTTTTCAGGAGAGCTTTGGTAGGAATACAGCCCCAATTGAGACAGATGCCACCGAGGCTTTCTTTTTCAATGACCGCTGTTTTAAAACCAAGTTGAGAGGCCCGGATAGCTGCCACATATCCGCCAGGGCCGCTTCCGAGAACCACTACGTCGTATGCCATGATAGGTATATTATTTAATTAGTTAAATAGATAACCGGGGGCGAAGTTATTTGAATTCATTCAATTCGGCAAAGACCGGGTTATAGGGGACATTTACCTTTGAAAACCAGTTATCCATGGCTTTCCACAACTGTGAGTAAACAGCTGTAAAATCCTTCAAATTTCCAGCTTCACATACCTGATTTTAAATTTCTTTCCCTTACCTTTGCCTCCGAATTTTTCGGGACTTAAATTTCTTATCAATCATGGCCAGAGTTTGTCAGGTTACAGGTAAAAGACCGGTGGGAGGTCACAAGGTTTCTCACTCCAACATCAAGACCAAGCGTCGCTTTCTGCCCAATCTGCAGAAAAAGAAATTTTACCTGGCTGAGGAAGATAAATGGATCACCCTGAAGCTGACCACGGATGCTATCAGGACCATTAATAAAAAAGGATTATACTCAGTTGTAAAAGAATTGCGGGCACAAGGTCAACACATCTAAACTGAAAAGAAATGGCAAAGAAAGGAAACAGGGTACAGGTTATACTGGAATGTACTGAACACAAAAACAGTGGTAAGCCCGGCACCAGCCGCTATATCAGTGTAAAGAACAAAAAGAACAACCCCGAAAGGTTGGAGTTGAAAAAATACAACCCGATTCTGAAGAAGATGACTGTTCATAAAGAGATTAAATAATTTAACAGCAGAATAAAATGGCAAAAGCAGCAAAAACGGCGATCAAAACAAAAGATGCAAGGGCAGCCGCCGAAGCAAAGAACTGGACAAAGGTGATAAAGGCTGTACGCAGCCCGAAGACCGGCGCTTACACTTTTAAAGAGCAGATCGTTCATAAGGATAAGATCAAAGAATTTTTAGCGCAGAAATAAGAATGGGCTGACACAGAATATTTGAAAGCTGTTCGTATCTAACGGATAGCTTTCGTTTTTTTGGGGATGTATATCGGGTCATATATGTCAAATAAGTCAAATGGGGTCAAATACAATACAGGAAGTACTTTTGATTTTTGAGATGACATCAATGACTAATATGACTTACTGACTTTAATGACCTAAGTAATTATGGGTTTCTTCAATAAATTATTCGGGAAAAAAGAAAAAGAAAGCCTTGATGCCGGTTTGAAAAAGACCAAGGAAGGTTTTTTTGCTAAAATAACAAGGGCAATATCAGGTAAAAGCACGGTTGATGAAGAAGTGCTGGATAACCTTGAGGAAGCATTAGTGGGAGCCGATGTAGGTATTGAGACAACAGTTAAGATCATTGAGAGGATAGAAAGAAGGGTCGCCAAAGACAAATACTTGAAGGCTGCAGAGCTCAATAAAATGCTGCAGGAAGAAATCGAGCAAATATTGACAAATACTTCTGAATTTAACAGTTATGCTTTTAGTTCAGAGCTTCCGGCTAAACCATATATAATACTGGTTGTGGGAGTAAATGGTGTAGGCAAAACAACTACCATCGGTAAACTGGCTTATAATTTCAAGCAGGCAGGTAAAAATGTTTTATTAGGAGCAGCCGATACATTTCGGGCAGCGGCCGTAGATCAACTGTCAATATGGAGTGAAAGAGTGGGAGTGGCTATTGTAAAGCAAGATATGGGCAGCGACCCGGCAGCAGTAGCATTTGATACGGTGCATAGCGCTATGGCGAAAGGAAGCGACGTAGTACTGATTGATACAGCAGGACGGTTACACAACAAGGCTCATTTAATGGAAGAGTTAAGCAAGATCAGAAGAGTAATTCAGAAAACAATACCCGATGCTCCGCATGAAGTGCTGCTGGTGCTGGATGGGAGTACCGGCCAGAATGCACTGGAGCAGGCCAAACATTTTACAGCCGCTACTGATGTAAGTGCATTAGCTATTACCAAGCTGGATGGCACGGCCAAAGGCGGGGTGGTGCTGGCAATCGCCAACCAATTAAAAATACCGGTAAAGTTTATTGGGGTGGGAGAGAAGATGGAAGATCTTCTTGTTTTTGATAAACATGAATTTGTTGACAGCCTGTTCAGCCTTGAGTGAAAATATATTACAGTCTCGTATTGTGAATATGAATTTATATCCTAAGCTTGCTTTTCAGCAAAATAGTTTCAGGGAGCAAACTCTTTTCCGGGTATTCGTGCTGAAAATGCTACAACCAACATCCGGTTTAATATAGGTGCTTATATTGACGCCACATGGGATGTAACAGAAAATTTCCTGATTAACGGTGCTATCCGTACTGAAAAGTACAGTGACTTTGGAAGTGCATTTGTGTGGAAAGCATCCAGCCGTTATAAAATTGCAGACAAAACAATTATCAGGGCATCGGCTTCATCCGGTTTCAAAGCGCCAACACTGCACCAAATCTTTGCACAATCTACGCAGGCATCTTTTTCAGGCGGTAACATAGTTTTATCAGGATTATTCAAAAACAGAAGCAAACAGGCCTTTGCGTTGGGCGTTCCGCTATTAAAGCCGGAAAAGTCTAACAATTTTACATTGGGTTTAGGGGTTACGCCAAATAAAAACTTAAGTGTTACCCTGGATTATTACAATATTACCATCAAAGAGAGAATTGTTTACAGCTCATCCATTAACTCTGCTGATAAGTTATTGGCTGTTCCTCTAACAGAACTTGGGCGTATTCTTAAAGGCGCCAGCGTTGGTGCAGGTAATTACGATTTGGAAAGTGTTCAGTTCTTTATCAATGGCGTCAAAATAAAAACTTCCGGTATTGATCTTGTAGTTAATTATAAAAACATTGCTTTAGGTTCTGGCAAACTGGCCGTACACCTTGCGGGTAACTATACAACTACCAATGAAATTGTTGGCTTGCCTAATGACCCTCCGGCGATTAAATTTGCAGGAGCTTCCGTTCTCAACAAATAAATTATTTCTTTAATTGAAGAAGGGCGCCCAACATATAAAGCCGTATTGAGTTTTGATTATGGGTTGAAAAAATTCGGAATTACTTTAAATAACACGTTATTCGGGCCAACTAAATTCTAGGACCTGAACAATGGCGGATCTCAGATGAATAATATCAAACAGGTATTTAAATCGGCTGTGGTTACTGACTTAAACCTGGGTTATAGTTTTACCGATAAAGTTTCATTTAATATAGCTATAAATAATATCCTGAATCTGCTGCCAAAATGGAACCTGGAAATAACCGGCAAAGCCAGCGATCCTAGTTATGCAACAGCCAAGGCGACATTGGCTAATTCGGCAGCTAAGTCATTGTTGGAAGGATTTCTCTGTTTCAGCGGCCGTTACCGTATTTTAGGTTATAATGGTTCCCAGGTCAGCCAGTTGAGTACTTTATTCCAGTCATCACTGGTGTTTAAGTTTTAATCTAAATATTTAATTTTATAAAACTCTGACAGAACATGTCGGAGTTTTTTTTACCTTTTCATCATGGCAATGTACGATCATGAAATCAAAGAGCTTAAAAAGAGATAAGGTCAATATCATCACACTCGGCTGCAGCAAAAACATCGTGGATAGTGAAGCGCTGAGCGGCCGGTTGCAAGCCAATGATATTGATGTGGTGCATGAGAATAAAAAGCATGACCACAATATTGTGGTAGTGAATACCTGCGGATTTATTGAAAAGGCAAAAGAAGAAAGCATTAATACTATTCTCAACCAGGTTGAGCTAAAGAAAAAAGGGAAACTTGATAAAGTGTATGTGACAGGTTGCCTGAGTGAAAGATATAAGAGTAATCTGGAAAAAGAGATTCCGGAAGTGGATGCGTTTTTCGGCACTATGGAATTACCGCTCATTTTAAAACAATTTGAAGCTGACTACAAAACCGAACTGATTGGTGAAAGGCTGTTAGCAACGCCGCAGTATTATGCATATTTAAAAATTTCTGAAGGCTGCAATCGCACCTGTGCATTTTGTGCTATCCCGCTCATGAGAGGTCAGCATGTAAGCAAGCCAATGGATGAGTTAGTAATGGAAGCGGAAAGATTAGTGAAAAAGGGAGTGAAAGAAATAATGCTGATCGCACAGGAGCTCACTTATTATGGCCTTGATATCTATAAAAAAAGAATGCTTGCGGATTTGATGCAACGCCTTGCAGATGTAAGAGGGCTGGAATGGATTCGATTGCATTATGCCTATCCTTCAAAATTCCCGATGGAAGTACTGGATGTGATGAGAAAAAGAGATAACATCTGCAATTATCTTGATATGCCTTTGCAGCATGCCGCTAACAATATGCTGACTGCCATGAAGCGGCAAATAACAAAAGAGGAAATGGAAGATTTGATTGCAGCGGTGAGAGAAAAGGTGCCGGGTATTTGTTTGCGTACAACTTTAATTGCAGGTTTTCCAGGTGAAACAGAAGAGGATGTGGATGAACTGAAAGAATTTTTACTACGTGAACGATTTGATCGTGTCGGCATCTTCACTTATTCTCATGAAGAAGGGACCAGCGGTTTTAAATTAACTGACGATGTGCCTGCAGAGGAAAAGGAAAGAAGGGCGCAGGAAATTATGGAAGTGCAGCAGGAGATTTCCTATGAATTGAATCAACAGAAAGTGGGAAAAGTATTTAAAACAATCATTGACAAAAAAGAAGCGGGGAGATATCTTGGCCGAACTGAATTTGATTCGGTGGAAGTGGATAATGAAGTGGTCATACACTCCTCCAAAAAACTTCCCATTGGTGATTTTGTGAATGTAAAGATCACAAAGGCGTATGATTATGAGCTGGAAGGAGAGGTTGTTTAGCTTTCTTTTACCGCCCTTTCAATATTCCTGTCAGGTATCAGCCACATCATAAAGACGAATAAAAGAAAACCGCCTCCAAATGCTGGATGAAAAAAAGCTCCTATAACTGCCAGTGTGTTGAAGATATTTGAGATCAGTCCTTTTCTTGTTTGCTTATGCAATACTTTTAGCAATGCCTCATTGCCCGGATTACATTTTTTTATTACTGTAAGCAAGGTTTGATGAAGCCAATAATCTCCGCTGGTCAAAAAAGATGAAAGCGGCAGGCATCAGGATCATTAACAGTATTCAGGGATTAAAGGTACATGCCAAAGTGGCCCTGGTAAAAAGAGAGGAAGGAAATGTGTTAAGGAATTATTCCTTTATGGCAACAGGAAATTTCAATGAAGCCACCGGCAGATTTTATACTGGCCATATATTCTTTTCCACAAATCCCGAATTCAGCCAGGAACTGGGTTGGCTTTTTGAATACCTGCAAAGCCGTAAGCAACCGGCTGAATATTCCAAAATTTCTTTCAGGCATTTGCTGGTTTCGCAGTTTAATATGATAAAGTAGTTCTGTAAATTAATTGATCGTGAAATTGAAAATGCAGGGGAGGGATTTGCGTGGAGGCATCATTATGAAGTTAAATAATCTGCAGGAAAAAGAGATGATATCAAAGCTTTACGAAGCCAGCAGAGCAGGGGTAAAAATTCAATTGATTGTTCGCCGTATTTGTTGCCTGGGGCCGGGATTAGATAAGCAAAGTGAAAATATTAAGGTTCACCGGATCGTTGACCGTTACCTGGAACATGCCAGAGTTTTTGTCTTTCACAACAATGGCGAAGCAAAATATTTTATGGGTAGCGCCGATTGGATGAACCGAAACCTGCACAGCAGGATAGAAGTAGTGTTTCCTGTTTATGAAAAAGAGCTTTCCACTGAACTTGAGCATATCCTTCAGTTGCAGTTAAATGATGACAGCAAAGCAGTTTTATTAACAGCAGAACTTGAGAACAAAAGAATACAGGCGGGTTCGGGTGCTTCCGCTTTGGCTGCACAAGAATCAATCTATAATTATGTAAAGAGTTTGCATCAATAAAAAAGGCTAAATGCATTTCTACAATTAGCCTTAATATTCAGTTGTTAGATTTTTTATTGCGTCAATACCTGGCCATTCGCCAGCTTTCTTCCTGATACATCATGTAAAACAACCTGGAAAAGACCTTTCCCAAATCTTCTCAGGTCAACATCCATGATTTGATACGGACTACTGATTGTATACATTTTACTGAACACCATGGCACCCTTTGAGTCGAAAATGTTCAATCTGTTTTTCACATTAGTTCCCGGTGAGTAATAAGCCACACTGAACTGGCCTGCATTCGGGCTTGGGAAGATGAACAGCTTGGTCGTTGCTGAATCCCTGATTGCGAGCACCGGTGAAGTATTGCTGCAGGGTAAACCAGTTGTATTGGTTACTGTCACGGTGTAATTACCAACATCACTTAATGCTACACCTGTAATTACGGATGATGTAGCACCCGGAATTAGCGCACCATTCTTATACCATGCATAATTATACGATCCGGGAGGTGTGACATTGGCTGTTAGCGTTGTTGTGAGACCCGGATATAAACTGATATATGGAGAAGCTGAAATACTTGCCACCGGATTTGGACTTACAGATACTACCGTAGATGAAGAACTGTTTGAGCATCCGCTTGAATTAGTTACTGTTACCGAATATGAACCTGAGTTGGAAACAGTAATTGATTGTGTTGTAGCTGCATTGCTCCACAACCACGAACTGCCTGCTGATGCAGTCAGTACAACATTACCTCCCTGGCAGATGGCAAGAGGGCCGCCTGCAGTTATATTAGCTGCGGGTGTTGGATTTACAACAACTGTAGTAACCGGGGAATTGCTTATACAGCCGCTTGCTTGTGTTACTGCCACGGAGAGATTATAAGTTCCTACGGCGCTGATTGTAATAGCTTGCGTAGTTGCACCATTGCTCCATAAGTAGGAGCTGCCTGCATTGGCAGTTAATGTTACACTACCACCCTGGCAGAATGTAACCGGTCCGCTGGCCGATACAACGGCAGGTGGATTGGGATTAACTGTTACTGTTGTTGCTGCAGAAGTAGCGCTGCATCCAAATGAATTGGTAACAGTCACAGAATAGTTTCCTGAAGTTGTTACAGTGATGGACTGAGTGTTTGCTCCATTGCTCCACAGCCATGAGCTGCCTGCTGAAGCTGTCAACACTACGCTTAATCCCTGGCAGAAAGTGGTGGGTCCACCAGCAGAGACAGATGCTGTTGGAACCGGATTAACTGTAACCGTTGTTGCAGGAGAAGTGCTGACGCAACTTCCTGTTGTAACTGTAACAGAATAACTTCCGGCTGTACTTACAGTAATTGATTGTGATGTGGCGCCATTGCTCCAGGAGTAAGATGTTCCTGTATTTGCTGTTAATGTTACACTTCCACCCTGGCAGAAAGTAACGGGCCCGCCGGCAGCGATAGAAGCAGGGGGAACCTGTGTTATAGTTAATGTAACAGCTGTTCTGGTAATACTTTCACAAAGTGTTGTATTATTCTGGCTGGCCGCATAGTAGGTTATTGTGCCGGCCGTATTTAATATCGGATTCGCTACTACGGATCCTCCCGTTGGAGCATTATACCATATAACAGTGAAGCCGGATGGAACAGTTGCGGAAGCAGTTAATGTTGGTAATGGGTTACCGGGGCAAACTGTTTGTGATTGATTACCGCCACTAACAGGGGCAGGAATATTTGCACCGCCAACAGTTACTGCCAATGTTGATGCAGCTGTATTGCAGGTGCCATTGGAAGCAAATACAGAAACGTTACCGCTTGAACTGCCGGCAATATAATTGATAGTAATATTAGTAGTGCCCTGGCCACTTGCAATGCTGGCACCCGGAGGAGCTGACCATGTATAACTGGTGGCTCCTGATACTGAACCAATAGAATAAGGAACACCTGACGGCGTACCACAGATGACTGATTGCCCTGTAATACTACCAACTGCTCCCAATCCACCGCCACTGGCCGAAGCTGTAAAATTGATAGCAACTGCTCTTTCACTTACAGATCCCACAGAATTATTTTTTGCAACTATAGTAAACCAATAACTTCCACCCGGAGTTAGTCCTGTTGCAGTGTAAGTGGTGCCCGTAATATTTGTACCCTGTGTCACAAATGCCCCGGTGCCCACATCAAGTCGTAAAACATCATAATGTGTTGCATTGGTAACTGCGGTCCATGTAAAATTTATTTCGCCAGCGTTGCAGCTGGTACCGCCAGCATTGGCAAAACCGGTTACTGTACCTAATATTTTAAAAGGAGCGTCGCTTTGATCGCTTACTGATCCGCTGGTAACTCTCACTTTTGCTGTTGATGTGTTAGCTGAAGGCACTGTCCAGGTAAGACGGGTGGTTGCAGGTGTAACAGTACTGATCGTTGTCCAGTTGCTTCCATTATCTAAAGAATATTCAACTGTTTGGTTAGCTGTTATGCCTGCATTATCCCATGTAATTATTTCTTGTGAACCCGGATTGAATGATTCAGGACCATTGGGATAAGTAACTTCAATATAAGGCTGGTCAATGATCCAGGTCAACGCAAAGCCCTGAGGGCCGGTAGGGATTGATGTTCCGGAAACGGTTAAAGTATATGAGCCTGCAGGAGGATTATCAATGGTCACCTGTTCGATATTACTTATATTATCAACTGCCTGAGTGGCGTTGAAACCCGGATTATTTGCATCCAATATCCAGGGTAATGTGGTGGTAGCGCCATTGACAACAGTAAGGTCCAGGTTATTTACCAAGGCCGGATTTGCATTGGCGGCAGCTGCAGGATCGTTCCATGTGAGCATTACTCTCAGTCTTGCAGCGCCTGCAGGTACGGTGATATTGGTATTGCTCACACCACCGGTAGAAAGTGCAGGGCCTAACAAATAGCGGTTTTCTTCCAGGATTTTCACTGCGCCCAATACATTTATCCTGCCAAATCCAAACCGGTAATCAGGCCCGGGATTTCCAAGATCCTGTGCTGAATTGCATGCAATATTTTTAATTAAAGTGGAAGGAGGAACGACATTACTGTTTAGTTGCTTATATCTCTGTACTAACAATACGAGTGAGCCGGCAACACCCGGAGTGGACATTGATGTACCTGATAATGTAGCATAGGTGCTGACAGTATTGTTAGTGGAAAATACACTGGTGCCCATTGCTACCAGTTCTGGTTTTATCCTTCCGTCCTGTACAGGTCCGCAACTGCTGGAACTTGCCAGTAATTCAGTAGTCGAGATATTTCCGACAACCACATTGTTCTTTGCCGATTTGCCTGTTCCTGTAATTGTCAAATACTGTCCGGAACATGTAGCTCCGGCATTACCCGACGAATGACAATGAAGATGGTACGGAAAATTGTTGAGGTTCAGATCAGTATTCCTGCTTCTGAGTGTATATTGTATCTGTGTGCCATTTATGTTACAACTTACACTGCCACCATCGTTATATGAATGGCTGCTTACAATTAAATTATTCGCAGGAATTCCTGCTGCCATTTCAGCTTGTACATCGCCATTGAAATTCCATGAATACAGATTTGCATTGGGCGCCATACCCCTTGCAAAAGGATTTACAAGGCCTCGCCCAAGTATTGTTCCCGCACAATGAGTTGAGTGTTGTTGTGGAGAGCTGGTTTCAACCTGTGTAACACGGCCAACCGGCAGAAAGTCCAGGTGCTGGCTTATTTCTCCTGCATCCCAAATGCCAACATTAATTCCGTCTCCCTTCAGATTTCTTGTACCATCTCCTAAAATGTTTACCCGGTGCAATGTTCTGCCAGGTAAGTTTTCGATCTGGTTCGGCCCATCTACAAATTCTACCCATTGCACAAAGGGCAGTGCTGCTAATAGCTGGAGATTTTCCTGGCGTACCCGGATAGTAAAAATTCTGAATACTGGTTTTTCTTCTATTACAATCGCTTCCACTGATTGTAATGGTGCAGCAATAAGGGCAGAGCTTATTTTTTCATATGTAAGCACCTGAACATCCACAAAATCAGCTGCTGGTATTGCATAAGGCGGGATTATTTTATTTAATACCTCGGGTGTTGTTTTTTGAGCAACTGTAAACTGAAATATGCTCCTTATTGGAAAGGATTTTAAGGTTTCAGGAGTTACATTACCTGCAATACTGGCCGTATATGCATTGTTAGGGATATAATCGATCAGTTTTATCCCCGAAGCCTTTAGTCTTTGTTTTGTGTTATCATCCGGTAAAGAATAAAACTGGACCGTAACATAATATTTGTCACCAAACAGACTCTTTTGAAATACAGACGAATTTTTACTGATGGTCTCCATGTTTTTTTCAGGAACAAATTCTCCTGCATGCAGTAGGATCCTGTAATCTTGTGTTTTCTGTGCTAATAAGGAAAGGGAAAACAGCAGTGTCGCAGCAACTATCGATGCGAGAGTAAAAAATCGCTTCATGATGTTGGTTTTAGATTGAAGGGTAAAAATGAACAGGAAAATTAAAAATAATTTCTCATATAAAATAACCTGGCTATGTAAAGATTCTCTCTTGTTATTAAATCGCAGGTAATTGTCCAATAACTTATCTTTAAGCATTAAAAATCACTAAAATGGGATTTCAATGGAAAGGTGTTTTCCCCGCATTCCTCACACCATTTACAGCAGATGATAAACTGGACCTGGGCATGTTTGAAAAGAATCTTGCTGCACAGTTGGAAGCAGGAGTTCATGGTATTATCATTGGAGGCTCGCTGGGAGAAGCAAGTACCATTACAGAAAAAGAAAAAGAAGAACTGACGGAGTTTTCTGTTGAATATATAAATAGTAAAATTCCAGTAATAGTAAATATCGCTGAAAGCAGAACTTCGGATGCGATACAGCAAACTGCAAATGCAAGAAAATGGGGGGCTGATGGCATTATGCTCTTGCCGCCTATGCGTTACAAAACTGATGACCGGGAAACCATTGCTTTTTTTAAAGCTGTGGCAAGATCAACAGAGTTACCCATAATGATATATAATAACCCGGTGGATTACAAAATTGATACCCGCCCGGATATGTTTGAAGAACTTCTTGAATGTAAAAACATCACAGCGCTAAAAGAAAGTTCAAGAGATGTGACAAACCTGACGAGAATGAAAAACCTTTTTGGAGATCGTTTCAAAATCCTTTGTGGCGTTGATACATTGGCAATGGAAGAGCTTTGTCTTGGTGCTGATGGTTGGGTGGCGGGATTAGTGGATGCTTTCCCAAAAGAAACTGTTGCTATTTACAAGCTGGTGAAAAACGGAAAGATTGAAGAAGCGACAAAAATTTATCGCTGGTTCATGCCGTTACTTGAGCTGGATATTCATCCAAAATTGGTGCAGTATATAAAACTGGCGGCGGCACAAGCAGGTATCGGCACTGAATATGTAAGAGCACCCAGGTTGGTTCTGGAAGGGGAAGAAAGAGAAAGGATATTGAAGATCATTAAAGATGCAATGTCGAAAAGGCCTGTTGTATAAAATTCAAAAAATATGTTCAGGGACGCAACAATTGAAGAAATTAATGCAGTGATGGAACAGGCGTGGGAGGCTTTTCATGTCTATCGAAAATATTCATTGAGGCAACGAGCCGAATATATGCGGATTATTGCAAAGGAGATTGATAATCTCGGCGATGGATTACTAAGAGTTGCCGGTCGGGAAACGAATTTACCAGAAGCAAGACTAAGAAATGAAAGAACAAGAACAATGTATCAGCTCACATCATATGCTGATGCATGTGAAAGGGGAGAATGGCTTGAAGCAAGAATTGACACAACTATTCCTGATAAAAATCCACCAAAGCCTGATATAAGAAAAATGCTGCTGCCTCTTGGCCCTGTTGTTGTATTCGGCGCTTCAAATTTTCCTTTTGCTTATTCAACTGCAGGTGGCGATACCGCCACGGCTTTTGCTGCCGGATGCCCTGTTATTGTAAAAGCACATCCTGCCCACCCGCAAACAAGCGAACTTGTTGCTTCAGCTATTTTGAAGGCGACCGAAATATGCAAAATGCCGAAAGGGATCTTTACTCATGTGCATGGAGTGAATTTTGAAATTGCAAAAGCATTGGTCACTCATCAATATACAAAGGCTGTGGGCTTCACTGGCTCTTATTCAGGCGGCAAACAATTATTCGATTGGGCTAATCAGCGTAAAGAACCTATTCCCGTCTTTGCTGAGATGGGAAGTACCAATCCTGTTTTCCTGTTGCCTGAAAAATTGAAATATTCAGCAACTGATATTGCAAAAATGTATGCCGGTTCTATTACATTAGGGGTCGGTCAATTTTGCACAAAGCCCGGATTGATCATTGGAATTGAAAGTGAGACACTGCAAACATTCATACATGATCTTGGCAAGGCTATCCAGGAAATTACTCCGGCACCTATGCTGCATCCTGGTATAATAAGAGCATATAAAGAGAAAAAAGGAAATGCATTATTGCAGGAGGATGTACATCTTGTTGCAGAATCTGAAACGGAAGTAAAGGAGAATGAAGGCTTACCAACCATTGCTACAGCCAGCGGCCAGGCTTTCCTGAATAATCCCGTTCTTCACCAGGAAGTGTTCGGACCTTATTCCTTGATCATTCGTTGTAAGGATATGAGTGAAATGATCAAGGTGGCAAAACATTTGGAAGGTCAACTTACTTCCACTTTGATGGCCACAGAGAACGATATTAAAAGTAATGAAGAACTGGTGGAAGTAGTAAAAAATATTTGTGGCCGATTTATTTTAAATGGAGTACCTACCGGTGTGGAAGTTTGTTTAAGTATGCAGCATGGCGGGCCTTTTCCAGCCACAACAGATCCAAGATTTACCTCTGTTGGAGCTGATGCTATCAAACGCTTTGCAAGGCCCATTGCTTTTCAGAACTGGCCGGATGAATTATTGCCCGATGAACTGAAGGATGAAAATCCGTTGGGGATATGGAGGACAGTGAATAATGAAATAAGAAAATAACTCTCCCTCCCGGCCTCCCTCTCTACCAGGTAGAGAGGGGAGGTGTCCGAAGGACGGAGGGGAGAGTCAAACTAACAATTATGAAAAAAATCTTTTTCCTGCTTACCCTTCCCGCTGCAGCATTTGCACAAAACCCCACACCCACCACCGGTGCGCAAAAACTTTCTGCATTTACCAAACAAAAACAAATGCTGGTGCAATCGCCATATAAGGATCTGCAATGGCGGCTGATCGGCCCTGATAACCGCAGTGGACGTTGCACCGATGTGCAGGGAATCACTGGTGATCCGAATATTATGTATGCAGCATTTGCCACAGGCGGACTTTGGAAAACAGAAGATGCGGGTAAAATCTGGATGCCCATATTTGATAAAGAGGCTACACAGTCAATCGGCGATATTGCTTTAGCACCTTCGGATAAAAATATTTTGTATGTAGGAACAGGTGAGGCCAATATTTTCCGGGCATCATTGCCCGGTATTGGTATGTATAAATCAACCGATGCAGGAAAAACCTTTAAGCATATTGGTCTGGAGAATACCGGTACTATTGCAAGGATCATTGTTCATCCGGCAAATCCCAAAGTTGTATATGTGGCGGCCAGCGGCAATGAGTGGACTTATAATAAAGACCGAGGCGTTTATCAAACAACCAATGGCGGTAAGACATGGAAAAGGATTTTGTTCGAAAGTAATAAAAGCGGATGCATTGACATCGTAATGGACCCAACTGATCCGAATACTTTGTATGCTTCATTCTGGAACCGTATAAGGAGAAGATGGAGCGATCCTGTGCCTGAGGAGGGTGACTATATTCATAAATCAACTGACGGTGGCAAAACATGGAAGATCATTAATAATGGTTTGCCGGATACAAAAAATACAGGTCGGATAGGCATTGCTATCGCAAAATCAAATCCAAACGTACTGTATGCATTCGTTGATGATCATAACAAAAAAAGAGATCCCAAACCGGATGAATTTGACAGCTATGAAAGAAGAGTACAGAAAGTAGTGATTGGTGCTGCTGTTTTTCGGAGTAGTGATAAAGGAGAAACCTGGCAGAAGATGAGTGAGGTACATGACTTTTTCCGTATCTCAGGAACATATGGCTGGGTATTCGGGCAAATCAGAGTTGATCCCAAAGATGAGAATGAGGTATATGTATTTGGCACATCAAGGGCTAAATCAGTTGATGGAGGCAAAACATGGAAGCAATGGAATGGAGAAAAGGGAAGCGACTGGATTCATGGGGATAATCATGCTCTTTGGTTTGATGAAGAGAACCCTGACCGGATGATACTCGGTAATGATGGCGGATGCAGTTCCACCCTGGATGGGGGTAAAAAATGGAAAAACTATTTTGATAAGATACCTACTACACAATTTTACACGGTTACTTATGATATGCAAACTCCTTTCAATGTCTTTGGAGCTGTGCAGGATGAAGGTACCATGAGTGGCAGTGTTACAAATACTTTTGGTAAACTGTCAGATACAACGCTTCGTCCATGGCAGATGGCGCCGGGTGGCGAAGGGACACAGATACAGGTGGATCCAACAAATTCAAACCTTGTTTTCTCCAGCACATACTACGGCCGGTTGATGAAAAGTGATATGAGCCTGCCAGATAGTATTGGCGAAAAGCACATCAGCATGTTTGATGTAGGCCGCATTGATTCTTTACGGGGCGAATGGCTTGCCGGAACACTCATGTCAAGATTTAGTAACAAAGTAATCTATCATGGCCTGCAGCATTTGTATAAATCAGAAGATGGTGGCGACACCTGGAAAATGATAAGCCCTGATCTTTCTTACAATAGCGAATCTGCCAAAGGCAATTATCCTTATCTCATCTATCACCAGGCGATCACGGCAATAGCCGAAGGAGATGAACCGGGCTTTCTTGTTGTCGGCACTGACGATGGGAGAGTATGGTTTACGATGGATGATGGAAAGAACTGGAAGGAAATAACCAACAATCTTCCGCCAAATAAACATGTGGCAAAAATTTTTACTTCCACAACCAAAAACCCTCCGAACCTTTATCTTGCTTTGAACGACAGAAGACAGGACAACAACACACCTTATTTGTACAAACTGAGCAGCGATGGAAAATTTACATGGCAGCTTATTTCATCCAATCTGCCTGCTTCACCGGCCAATGTGATCATTGAAGACCCGGACAAGGCCAATGTTCTTTATTGCGGGACCGATATGGGTGTGTACATGAGCAAGGATGCGGGCAAAACATGGATAGCCATCAGTGGCAATCTTCCGGCATCTGTTTCCATCAATGATATGTTCATACATCCGCGGGATAAGAAACTCGTGATCGCCACTTATGGAAGAGGAGTGTGGGTGCTGGATGATTTGCGAGTACTGCAATAGCAGGATGCTTGTCCCGAACTTGAGTCTTAAAGAAGTTGAAGTTCAAGGATTCTTATGTCACTTACTTCAATTTCAAGCAATTGCCAATCTATCTTCTTTTCTATGCCTGACTGCAAACCATGCCGTAACTAATATGGAGAGAATAAAATATCCTCCCAAAACATATTTCACCGAACTCACCCATTGACTTGCGCCAAACCAATCCTGCTGCTCGTATAAGAACCAAAGTCCAAGACCGCTGCGTAAAACTTCACCAATAATAGCAGATCGGTTGCGGTCCATCAGGTCGGTCAATGCATATACATTTAGGAAAACAAATGCGCCGTACCAATAAATATAACTGCTGTCAAGGCTGTTGATGTATGCAATATTTCCAAACAGATAAGCAATAAAACCGAGTATCATCAGCAACTGCAACCAAGCCCATGCATTAAAAAGAGGATTGGTTTTGGTATCGTATTTCTCAAAATGATAAACGTCCTCAATTTTCTTCACAGGATATTTTTCCACAACATCAGCAGGGCGGTAGCCGGTGGGTTTAAACCATAGTGTAAACTTATCTTTCCAGTTGCTGGTTCTCCATGCATCTTTTATCATCAGCCACAGGTGCTGGAAATTTATTTTAATAGGGTTCCATGTTTTGGCAGGTCTTGTAATACCATACACCGGGGGCACATCTTTTTTTTCTTCCACGAAAGTGCCGAATAGTTTATCCCACACGATGAATATCTGCGAAAGATTCTTGTCCATGTACTCCGGGTTCACGGCATGATGCACACGGTGATGACTGGGCGTAACAATTATTTTTTCCAAAAAACCCATTTTACCAATATGCCTTGTATGGTACCAGAACTGTGCAAAGAGTTGTATTGGTCCCACAAAATTGATAACCTCCTGTGGTATCCCGAGTAATGCAGCGGGAAGCAGCAGAATGGTAAAGAGATTGAAGAAAGAAGAAATGCTTTGCCGCAATGCACAGGCAAGGTTGAATTCCTCGCTGCTGTGATGAATGACATGCAGGTTCCAGAACAGGTTTATATGATGGCTCCAGCGGTGTACCCAGTAGCCGATAAAATCAATGATGATAAAAGTGACAATATAAACGATAACGGTATTATCGATCTTTGTGATGGCAAGATTTTTCAGCATAAAGGGATAGATGCCGATGGCAATAGCGAGGCCCAGTACATCCTTGGTTACATTGGTCACGCCGCTGCTGAGACTTGATATCATGTCCATATTGCGAACGGTATCAAATCCTTTTTTCCAGCCCCACCATTTTTCAAGCAATACAAGAACAAGAAAGGCGGGCATTGCAAAGAGAAGTATCTTGCCGTAAGTTTCCATAATGGAGACGAATTTACAAAAAAGCCCCACCTAAATCCTCCCCTAAGGGGGAGGACTTAAAAATAATTTTGAATGAATCTTACCGATTATAAAGATCCGAACTCCCCCTTTAGGGTGCCGGGGGGTATTTTCCATTGCATTGATGCACATACATGTGGTAACCCGGTAAGACTTGTCCGGGAAGGCGGCCCAATGCTCGAAGGGAAGAACATGAGCGAAAAGCGTCAGCACTTTCTTAGGGAATATGATTGGATAAGAACCGGGCTGATGTTTGAGCCAAGAGGTCATGATATGATGAGCGGCAGTATTCTTTATCCTCCACATGATCCGGATAATGATGTAGCGGTATTGTTTATTGAAACAAGCGGCTGTCTGCCCATGTGCGGGCATGGAACGATTGGAACAATAACGATTGGGATTGAAGAAGCGTTGATAAAGCCGAAAGTACCTGGAGTAGTAAGACTTGAAACTCCGGCTGGTCTGGTAAATATTCAATACTCAACACTCAATAACAAATGTTCAGGTGTGAAGCTCACCAATGTGCCGGCATTTCTACATTCATCGGAGTTGACAGCTGATTGTCCTGAGTTGGGCGAACTGGTTATTGATGTCGCTTACGGCGGAAATTTTTATGCAATTGTTGATCTGCAGAAAAATTTTAAAGGACTGGAACATTACAGTGCTGATAAACTCATTGCCTGGGCAAGAGAGCTGAGAAAGAATATCAATGCTAAATATGAATTTGTTCATCCCGAAGATAAAACGATAAAGGGATGCTCTCATATTTTATGGACAGGTGCGGTACTGGATAAAACATCAACAGCAAGGAATGCTGTATTCTATGGAGAAAAAGCGATTGACCGTTCGCCCTGCGGCACGGGTACCAGTGCAAGGATGGCGCAGTGGTATGCAAAAGGTAAGTTGAAGAAAGGTGATGAGTTCATTCATGAAAGCATTATCGGGAGTAAATTTGTAGGTAGGATAGAAGAAGAATTAGAATTAGCTGGTAAACCTGCTATTCGTCCATCGGTAGAAGGCTGGGCGAAGATATATGGATACAATACTATCTGGATAGATAAAGAGGATGATCCCTATGCGTTTGGGTTCCAGGTTTTGTAAATTCAAAAATCAAAAGTCAAAATTCAAAAACAAAGACCGGTTTCATGAAAGCAATAGTAATTGGCGGTGGTATCATCGGTTTAAGTTCAGCTTTCTATTTACAAAGATCAGGTTGGGATGTAACTGTTCTTGATAAAGGAGATTTCAGCGACAACTGTTCTTATGGCAACTGTGGTTATATATGCCCCAGTCATTTTATACCATTGGCCACTCCGGGGATAGTAAAAAAAGGATTGAAGTGGATGTGGAATTCCCGAAGTCCTTTTTATGTGCAGCCAAGGTTGGACTGGAATCTTATCAGTTGGGGATTGAAGTTCATGCGGATCGCTACAAAGAAGCATGTGGAGAATTCTGCCATTCCGTTGAGAGATATTGCTATACTCAGTAAAAGAGAATATGAAAGTTGGCTCCAATTGCCGGATTTTGACTTTGCCTATGAGCATAAAGGTTTGCTGGAAATATTTCAAACAGACGAAGGGGCCGATCATGCCCATCACACTTGCGAAAAAGCACATCAACTGGGGTTGACTGATACAATTTTACTAATTAAAGAAGAACTCGATAAACTGGAACCACAAACTAGTATCAATGCCAAAGGAGCTTTACTGTTTAAATGCGATGCTCATTGTTACCCCAATAAGCTGATGCAGCAATTGATCGCATACCTGAAGCAGCAGGGAGTGAATTTTATTTCCAATACTCCTGTAACCGGTTTTGATAAGACAAATGGAAAAATAGCAAAAGTAATTACACCCGGCGGTTCGTTTGATGCAAATGAGGTGGTGATTGCCACCGGTTCATGGGGAAGACAAACTGCGAAACTGCTTGGCTTGAAAATTCCGTTGATGCCGGGAAGAGGGTATTCGGTGACGCTGGAAGATTCTCCATACAAAGTGAATTATCCGGCTGTGCTGCTGGAAGGCCGGGCGGCCATCACACCGATGGATGGAAATAAGATACGTTTTGGCGGTACGATGGAAATTACTTCACATAAAACAGCACCAAGAATGAACCGGGTACAGGGAATACTCGATGCAGTAAAAAGATTTTATCCTGCATTTGATATTCCTTTGCCAGCAAAAGAAAAAGTATGGTATGGCTATCGTCCCTGCTCGGCTGATGGATTGCCCTATATCGGGCGGATAAAAAAATACAGCAATGTAACTGTGGCAACAGGTCATTCCATGCTGGGACTGAGTTTAGGCGCAGGCACAGGAATATTGGTGGATGAAATTGTGAATGGGAAACCCAGCAGCATGGATATAAAGCCTTTTTTTGTTGAAAGATTTTCTTAAATCTGTGCACATCTGTGTAATCAGTGAGAAAATAATCATGGAGTTGTTACTTTTATAGCTGATATGGATTGTACATCTACCCGCTTGCCTTACTGCCAGACCAACGCCTTCTCAAAGATTGCACTGGATTATATTGACCAGGCAGCAGCATTGAACCCTTTCTTTTCGCATCCGCCCACACTGCAGGGTATTCAAAAAGCCATTGAAGGAAGAAAACAATTTACTACTGATAGGAAAGTATTAGTACGGGAATTAAAGAAACAGTATGAAGGAGTGGAGACAAGCGATAAAGTGAATAAGAATATTGAAGCGCTCTTGTCCGAAGGTACATTCACGGTAACCACGGCGCACCAGAACAATATCTTTACCGGACCGCTGTATTTCATTTACAAAATAGTTCATGCCATCAAACTGGCCGATCATTTAAAAGCATCATTGCCCGGAAAGGATTTTGTTCCTGTTTTTTATATTGGTTCCGAAGACGCTGACCTGAATGAACTCAACCATATTTACCTCGGCGGAGAGAAGTTGGTTTGGGAATCAAAACAAACCGGTGCCGTTGGCAGGATGAAAGTAGATAGACCGTTGATTAATTTGATTGCCCAGATGGAGGGGCAGTTGTCCGTACTGCCAAACGGCAACGAGATTATTTCATTGCTTAAAAAATATTACAAGGAAGGAACAACGATTCAGGGTGCTACTTTTCTATTTGTAAATAATCTTTTTGCAGAATACGGCCTGGTTGTATTGCTTCCGGATAATGCGGCGATGAAAAAGCAGATGATCGCAGTATTTGAAGATAACCTGTTGCATCAAACTGCTTCGGGTATTGTGGAAAAAACAACAGAAAGATTAGAAGTGGCGGGATACAAAGTGCAGGCAAACCCGAGGGAGATCAATTTATTTTACCTCAAAGATGACAGAAGGGACAGGATTGCAAGTCTTGGTACTAAGTACTCAGTACTGAGTACCAAGAATGAGTTCACAAAAGATGAAATAATAAAGGAGTTGAATAGCCATCCCGGAAGATTCAGCCCGAATGTAATTCTCCGCGGCTTATATCAGGAAACCATTCTTCCCAACATCGCTTTTATCGGCGGGGCACGAGAGACGGCTTACTGGCTGCAACTGAAAGACCTGTTTGATCATTATAAAATCCCTTTTCCTGTTTTAGTACTTCGTAATTCTTTTTTAATTGTTGAAAAAAAATGGCAGGAGAAGATTTCTCATCTTGGTTTTGCTGTTGAAGATTTTTTTATGCATGAGCAGGAGCTGATGAACAGGCTGGTGGCAAAAGAAAGCAAGAACAGTATAAAACTTAATGGTTCCCTGGATAAACTGGAGCAATTATACGGTTCATTTAAAAAACAAGCTGCCGCAATCGACACCACACTGGAAAAGCATGTCGATGCATTAAAAGTAAGAACGTTTGACCGGCTTCATGAATTAGAGAAAAAAATGCTGCGGGCTGAGAAAAGAAAATTTGCCGATCAGCAGCGACAGATACATACCATCAAGGAACAACTATTTCCCGCCAGTGGTTTGCAGGAACGATATGAAAACCTTTGTTATTATTATGCAAAGTGGGGTAGCAGTTTCATTCAGCAACTTTATGAACATTCATTAAGCCTGGAGCAGGAACTTGTGATAATAAGAGAAATATAAAGATGCCTGAGCAAGCCCGGCATGA
>Ga0233424_10000294_pt1 | contig 68201 bp, 77 predicted proteins | sample Watercolumn_Towu_FD_181011 | JGI IMG/M metagenome (GOLD analysis project Ga0233424, IMG submission 181011) | Freshwater microbial communities from Lake Towuti, South Sulawesi, Indonesia - Watercolumn_Towuti2014_125_MG | ecosystem: Environmental > Aquatic > Freshwater > Lake | place: Indonesia... | reverse complement strand
CGCGGTCGTTGCGCGCGGCGAGCGCCGGGAACCAGTGGTTCATCAGCGCGGTCAGCTCGGCGCGCGAGGGCAGCTGCAGGTCCTGCCAAAGGTGGTTGTCGCCGAGGCAGGCCACGGCCAGCCATTCGGCGGTGGCGGCCGCTGCGTCGGGCGGGCCGGCGGCCGGATCGGCGTGCTCGAGCAGCAGCGCGCACACGTCGGCCACTTCGTCGTCGCGCTGGGCGCGCCGCGCGAGCACGCCGGCTTCCAGGCCGGCGAGCAGCGGGTTCACAGCGGGGCCGGGGCGTGGGTGTAGCACTTCTTCGGGCAGATCTTGGAACACGCGGTGCAGCCGATGCACATCTCGCCATGGGCGATCGTCATCACCTTCTTCTCGTATTCCTCGTCGTCATCGTCGTCGTCCAGATCGACGCTGACCCGTTCGCCGTCCTCGTTCAGGCCGACCAGCGCCAGCACGCCGCGCGGGCAGACCTTGAAGCAGCGGCCGCAGCCAATGCACTTGTCTTCATCGATCTGCTGGACGAAGCGCGGCTCCCAGACTTCCCCGCTGGGCAGGGTGACGTGGAAGTGGCTCATGGCGCGGCACTCGCGGCAGTGAGCTCGGCCCGCGCCGCCATCAGGGCGGCATGGGCGTCGTGCGCCGCCTGGGCCACCGCGAGGATGCGCTCCCAGTTCGTCGGCAGTTCCTCGGAGAGGTCGTGCAGGTCCATCTTGGCCTGCGTGGCCTTGGCGTTGAGCTTCTTGACCGCGGCCTTCAAGGTGTCGAGGTCAGCCATAGGTCGCGACCTCCTTGTACCGCTCCACCATGCCGATGCCCTCGTTCACCAGCTTCTGGCCCGCCTCGGCGAGCTTGGTGAGCGAGGCATAGCCGAAGCGGTGCACGTCGCGCAGGTAGCGGTTCACCACGATCAGCCGGCCGGCGGTGAGCACCGCGCGGCCGAAGCCCTCGTGGCTCATCTTCATCATCGGCGCCACCATGCAGCCGGTGGCCCGCTCGATGCACAGGCCCACCGCGTTGTGGAAGAGGTCGAGCCGCCACAGCGTGTCGGGGTCGGGGTCGCCCATCATCGGCAGAGCGCGGCGCTGCTCGGCCGTGAGCACGAAGGCCGCGAGCAGCTGGGCGTCGCTCTTGCTTTCCCAGGTGCCGTGCGTGTCCTGCGCGCGCATCTGCTGCACCAGGGTCTTCAGGAAGCCATCCTGCTGCACCAGTTGCGCCTCGTCGGGCGTGGTGGCCGGTGCCTCGGCCGCGATATCGCTCATGGGTTCACCTCGTCTTCGTCTTCAAAATCGAAGCTGCGCGTCTGCCCCTTCGCGAGGGCCTTGCGCAGCCACGGGGGCGGGGTGCCCTTGAGCACCTCCTGCAGCTTGTCCAGGATGTCGAGGATCGGCTCGGGTTGCGCTACCTTCACCGGGTGGATCTTGCTGGCCACCACGCGCGCGGCGGCCGAGCCGCCGATGGCGGCCACGTAGACGATGGCGCAGTCGCCGATCGCCGCCAGCTTGGGCGCGAGCTTGTCCTCGTTGCCGTCTTCGGCGAGGTCTTCGCCGAAGCCGAAGTCCTGCACGAAGCGGTATCCCGCGCCGTCGATCTCGTACACGGCCAGGTGCTTGGCCCAGCCGAAGTGCGCATCCACGCGCTGCTGGTCCTGGGTGGCGAATGCAACCTTCATGATGGGGTGACTCCTTCTGTGGGACGGGCCGTGAGGCGCGAAGAGCGGGCCGCATCGCGGGCCGCCTCGGTGAGCGGCCAGTCGTCGGGCCCGTGGTGCGGGATCTGGTCGATCAGCACATTGCCCACCTCGTAGAGCAGGTGGCGCGTGCCGCGGTAGCCGACGTAGCACTTGTGGGAGTTGCCGATGCGGTCGAACATCGGGATGCCGATGCGCAGCAGCGGCTTGCCCAGCCGCTCGGCGGCCTGGCGGCCGTGCGAATGGGTCATCAGCAGGTCGCAGTCCGCGGCCTTGGCAGCGATCTCGAAATCCTCCAGGTCGCCGATGACCACCTCGCTGGTGGGCAACCGCGCCAGCACCGGCGACGCCGTGGTGGTGACACACACCGACAGCTCCGCGCCCATCTCGGCCAGGAAGCTGCCGACGGCCCAGAGCAGATCGGGCTCGGCCCCGAGCGCCAGCTTCTTGTGGCCGAAGTGAAAATGGCCATCCAGCATCGCATCCACCAGCTGGCTGCGCTGGCGCCGCAGCCGCGCCGGCACCGGCTGCCCGCTGAGCTGGGCGAGCGTGCGCACCAGAGCGTCGGTGGCGCGCAGCCCCGTGAGGCGATCGAACAGGGTGAACGGCACGCCGCACTGCTGCTGCAGCAGCTCGGCCGCCGGGCGCATCTGCTCGCCCACCGCGAGGGCATGCGAGCAGGTGGCGAGCGAGCGAATGTGCTCGAGCGGCGTGCCGCCGAGCGTGGTGCCCAGCCAGTCCTCCGGGATGTGGCCATCGAGCGAGCCGGAGACATCCGGCAGCATCACCGGCGTCAACCCGAAGGCCTCCACCACTTCACGCAGCTCCTCCAGATCGCCCGGGCTCAGGTGCGCGCCGGGCAGCACGGCGATGCGGCGTGCGTCCCGCACCGCGGCCGTGGTGGCCGGCAGCGCCAGCGTGCGGATCACCGCCTCCACCGCGCAGGCCCAGCCATCCTGGAAGGCGCCGGTGTAATCGGGCGTGGAGGCGTAGACGATCTCGGTGTCCAGCGTTTCCGGGTGGCGCTGGCGCACCAGCGCGATGTAACCCTCCACATCGTCGCCCTTGGTCTCAGTGAGCCCGGTGGAACACAGGCCGATGACCCGCGGCTGCGCACGCTGGCGAATGTTCAGGATGGCCTGCTCGACGTTCTCGAAGCCACCCATGATGGTCGTCGCCTCGTTCATCGCCGTGGTCTGCAGCGGAATCGCCTCCTTGAAATGCCGCACCAGCAGCACCACCCCGAACGACGTGCACCCCTGCGAGCCGTGCATCGTGGGCATGCAACTCCCCAGCCCCATGAACGCATAGCTCGCCCCCAGCGGCTGGCTCATCTTGAGCGGATTGACCGCACAAGCCTTCTTGCTGACGGTGACGAGGGCCATGGGATGCGCTCCGGGGGTGGTGGAGGGCATCAGTGCAGGAACGGTGCCAGCGGTTGGCTGTTTGGGCGGCTCCGGGGAGATGGGGGGTCAGGGGATGTCGCGACCGGCGCTGGATGTGGGGTTTGCGACAAATGCAACGTGAGAGGCCGGTGTGCCTGGCGACCGAGGCTCGAGGGAACGGCAGCTCAGCAGCGGGTCCGGCCGTTTGACTTGCTGAACTCGATGCCCGGAAACGAGCCGTTCAACGCTGAGCCAACCAAAACCCACCGCCACCCTGACGCGGTCGCCGCGCTGGCCCGGGCTGGAGCACGGTACTCACTCCGGGGAATGAGCCCTTCAGTTGCAAGCCAAGCTTGCAGGGTGGTGACGTCGTGCAGCATGCCGAACAAGAGACCATTGCTGACGCCCTCACCTGCAAGCGCCAGGGCACCGGCAGGGGATCGTGCGCAAACAAGGCTCCTGCAAATGGATTCGCCCGGAAGGCCATTCAGGAGGCGGCCACGTCACTGAAGACCACCATGGCGGACGGCGCTGATGGGTCGCCAAGGACACTAAGCGGTTTTGATGTAGTCCGCCAACCCCGCAGCAAGCGCCGCGAATGTCACCGAGCAGCGCGCGCTGCCGCGCAGGTCTTCGTGCATGGCAATCCATGTATCCATCCCAAGCGAGAACTGGCGGTGCAGGACACGAACGAGCTGCTTGTCTCTCGCTGCCAGAGCCGACTGGCAGACTCCAATGCCCATGCCCGCGCGTATCGCTCCCAGCTGCGCCAGGTCGCTGTCCGCGCGGAACGCGAAGCGATCGCGGGAGAAGGCGGGAACCCTCTCCTGAAGCCGCCGAATGTAGGCATTCTCGCGGTCGAAACCGATGATGGCGTGGCGTGCCAGCGCAGCCATCGACCGGGGTACACCACGTGCAGCCAGGTAGCGCTCGTGGGCGTGCAGGCCCAACTCGATCACGCCAACGCGCCTGACCACCAGCGCCTCCTGCACCGGCTGGAACATGCGAACCGCGATGTCGGCCTCACGATGCAACAGATCGTCGGCGCGGTTGGACAGCTTCAACTCGATGACCAGCTCCGGATGCTCTGACTGCAACGCCGCCAGGATGGGCGGCAGGACTTCGACGCCGATGACTTCGCTGGCAGTCAGCCGGACCGTGCCGCGAACGCCAGACCCGTGACTGCTGGCAGCGCGGCGCAACGCGGCGGCCGTGGCAGCAAGGCCGGCGGCGTAGGGCTGCAGCTCCTGGGCAGCATCCGTGGGCGCGAAGCCATCGAAGGAACGGGTGAAGAGCTTGAGCCCCAGCGCGGACTCCAGACTGTCGATGTGCCTTCCCACGGTGGGCTGCGTCAGGCCCAGTACCCGCCCAGCTGCGGACAGCGAACCTGTTTCCAGCACCTGCAGAAAGCTCCGGTACCACTCCCAGTTTGGTTCTGTGTCGGCCACTGTATGCAAATTCCTATAGCAGCCAGGTGATTGTAGGCAATTTTCATTTTGGCGACCCGTCCGCAAACTGCGGCCATACGCAGGCAGAAGCACGCCACGGAGCCCACGATGAATCCAGTCGCATTCCCCGAGCCTCGACTACCGGCTGCCAGTGGAGGCCCTTTCCCAGATGCCTCGGTGTCCGAAGCCTTTTCGCAAGTTGTCACTTTGAACCCAGCACTACCAGGAGAACCACCATGTCCAAAGTTGCATTGTTCGGCGCCGCCGGCGCCATCGGTCAAAGCATCGCTACCGCGCTCGGTCGCAGCGGCAGCCCCTATCGCGTCGTGGGTCGCAGCGAAGGGAGCTTGCGCAAGGCCTTCGACGCCGACCCGCTGGCACAAATCGTGACGTGGAACCCGGACTCGCCGGACTCGGTGCGTGCCGCGGCCGAGGGCGTGGACACGCTGATTTACATGGTGGGCGTGAACTACTGGCAGTTCGAATTGCACCCGGAACTGATGCGCAAGACGCTGGACGGCGCTGTGGCCGCCGGGGTCAAGCGCCTCGTCCTGATCGGCACCGTCTACCCCTATGGCCGTGCCCAATCCAACCCGGTCAGCGAAGACCACCCGCGCGAGCCGCACACCTTCAAGGGCCGCATGCGCAAGGCCCAGGAAGACCTGCTGATGCAAGCCCACGCCGACGGACGCATCCGCGCCACCGTGCTTCGCCTGCCCGACTTCTATGGCCCTGGTGTCGAGGCCAGCCTGCTCCACCGCGCCGCGCTGGCAGCGGTGAACGGCGGCACAGCCGACATGGTCGGCCCGCTCGATCGCCCGCATGAATTCGTCTTCGTGCCGGACGTGGGGCCGGTGGTCGCGCGGCTGATCGAAACCCCCGGCGCCTTCGGCAAGATCTGGAACCTCGCCGGTGCCGGGGTCACGACCCAACGCGAACTGGTCGCGGAGATGGAACGCCAGATCGGCGCAAAACTCAAGTTGCGCGTCGCAGGCAAGACGACGCTGCGCCTGATGGGCCTGTTCAACCCCTTCATGCGCGAGATGGTCGAAATGAACTACCTGATGACCGAGCCGCTCCTCATGGACGACTCGGCACTGCAGCGGCTGATCGGACCCATCTGCAAGACGTCGTATGCAGAAGGGGTGCGCCAGATGCTGGCGGCTGCGAAAGAGACCCACGCGCTTTCCGCTGCGGGGCATCAGCGAGCCCGTCATGAAGCGCCATTCCACTGTCATCAGCGTTCCGCGCCGCGCCGTGGACGCATGCATGCCTGCCGGCCAGCAGCGAGGCGGTGAGCAGCAAGGCCTCCCGCACCTTCTGGCGGCGCGGCCTCATGACACGGCGCTGCGCGCCAGCGCCACCGCGTCGGCACCGGCCGGCAGACGCAGCGGACTGTCCACCTCGGTCGCCGCCCGCCACACAGCCTCGGCGACATCCGCCTCTGCGGTGACGTCCTTCACCTGGGTCAGCATCGCGAACACCCTCTGGGCATAGCCGTCATAGGCCTCGGGGATCAAACCCCGCATGCGCTCCCCACCGTTGGCCGCGAAACGAGTGGTCGGCGCATAGCCGGGCTGCACCAGCCGGGCACGGATGCCGGACTCGGCCAGTTCCAGCGCCAGCGAGGCGGTGAAGCCCTCGACCGCCGTCTTGCTGGCCGTGTAGGCGGCCACCAGAGGCATCGGTGCCAGTACCGAACTCGACGTCACGTTGACGATCACACCGGCCCGCCGCTCCCGGAACTGCGGCAGCACTGCCTGGCACATCGCCATCGTGCCCACCGTGTGTGGCTAGGCCGTAGCCGGACGAGCAGCCGGTGGTGAGAACGGTGTTCATGCTGGAGATTCCTTGGGTTGGGGTTGAGGTGGGCATGCGTTGCGCAGCGCACGTTTCGAACGGTAGGGGGTCTTTGCCGGACCGAATACGATCCAGAGTCCTCAAGGAGTTTGCGAACGTCCGACATGCTCCTCAGCGCCTTGTCCAGCGGCCCCCTTGCCGAGGTCATCGCCCTGCTCCAGCCGCGAAGCGCGTACTCGCGCAGCATCCTCGGCGCCGGACGCTGGGCGGTGCGCTACGGCGCATTCGGGCAGCCCAGCTTCTGCGCAGTGCTGGATGGCGGCTGCAGGCTGGCCGTCCAGGGTCAGGAGGCCGTGGAGCTGCGGCAGGGCGATTTCGTGCTGCTGCCGGCCACGCCGGGCTTTGTGATGTCCAGCTTGGAGGCTGGCGCCACGCCTGTGGACCTGAGTGCCCAGCAAATAGCCGCCGAGGCCATGCGCCTCGATGGTGGCGCCGGCGCGGGCCCGACCCTGGACGAGGCGTTGCGCCATGGTGACCCTGAGGCTGAGCCCGACCTGCGCCTGCTGGGCGGCTATTTCACGTTCGGTTCGCCCGACGCAGCCCTGCTGGTGTCGCTGCTGCCGGCAATGCTCCATGTGCGCGGCGCGCCGCGCCTGAGTTGGCTCGTTGGCCAGGTCGGCGAGGAGACGCGCACGCGGCGCTCTGGGCGCATGCTCGTGATGTCGCGCTTTGTCGAGCTGATGCTGATTGAAGCGTTGCGTTCGTGTGCCGAAGCAGGCGGCAACACCGACGCGGTGCCACCCGGCCTCCTGCGTGGCCTGTCGGACCCGCGTCTGGCGCAGGCCTGCGCGCGATGCATGCCGCTCCGGGTAGGCAGTGGACCGTAGTGCAGCTCGCTGCCGAGGCGGCACTTTCGCGATGTGCCTTCTACGAGCGCTTCACCAAGGCTCTTGGCCTGGCTCCGATGGAATACGTGCTGGCCTGGCGCATGGCCTTGGCCAAGAACCTGTTGCGCAGTGGATCGCTGTTCATTCAGCAGGTTGCCGAGCGGGTGGGATTTGGCTCGGCGAGCACGTTCAGCACGGCCTTTCGTCGGGCCGTTGGGATGGCGCCGGGAAGGTTCGCGAAAACTTGAGTGACCATGGCAGCCCGGCAGCCAAACAGCGAGGTGCCGTCACTCACGCCAATCGGTAGCGAAATGCGAGCGGCAGCAGCCAGTCTCAAGAGCGGCTACCGTACGATCGGCCCGACCGCCAACCCGTCCACCCCACACTCCTCCCAAGGCGCCGCCGCCCTCACCTGCTCCCACACCGGATTGAACAGCGCCTTGTCGATCTCCTCGATCATCGTGACCATGCCTTCGTAGCCGGCAAAGGCGTGGTGGCGTTCCTGGTTGATGTCCATCCAGGGCATGCGGGCCTTGAGGGCGACGAACTGGCTGCGGCCGCCGCTGAGCATGATGTCGGCGCGGGCGTCGCGCAGCATGGCGTACATCTGGCGCGGGGAGAGGTCGTCGATCATGTGCGCGTCGTCGCCCATGATCTCCTTGATCTTCTCCTTGTCTTCCTTGGTGCTTTTTTTCACCGAGGTGCCCACCACCTCGAGCCCGGCCTCCTGCAGCGCCGAGACCACGCTCCAGCTCTTGACGCCGCCGGTGATGAGCAGCACGCGCTTGCCGGCCAGGCGCTCGCGGTAGGCGCGGATGCGTTCGTAGGCCCGCGCTTCTTCCACCGCGATGAGCGCTTCGGTGCGCTGCTGCAGGTCGCCGGGTGCGCCGCGCTCCACCAGCAGGCGGGCGATCTCGCGCAGCGTGGTGCTCATGTCGCTGATGCCGTAGAACGAGCCTTCGAAGTACGGGATGCCCCAGCGCTGCTGCATGCGGGTGGCGATGTTGATCATCGACTTGCTGCACACCATCATGTTGGCGCGTGCGCGGTGCGCGGCGGCCACCTCGTGGTAGCGGCCGTCCCCGGAGATGCAGCTGAGCAGGCGCACGCCCAGCGCATCGAGCAGCGGCTTCACCTGCCACAGCTCGCCGGAGAGGTTGTACTCGCCGATGATGTTGATGTCGTACGGCGTGCTGTAGGCCGGCTCGACGGTGCCGATCACATGGTCGAGCAGCGCCTCGGCGCCGAGCTTGTTGCCCAGGTTCTTGGGGCCGGCGAAACCGGGGGCGTTCACCGGGATCACGGGCTTGCCGAATTTTTCCGCGGCCCGCTTGCAGACGGCCTCGATGTCGTCGCCGATCAGGCCGGTCACGCAGGTCTGGTAGACGAAGATGGCCGGCGGGTCGTGCTTCTCGCAGATCTCGCGGATGGACTTGAACAGCCGCTTTTCGGCGCCGTAGATGACGTCGAGCTCGTTGATGTCGGTGGTGAAGCCGGTGCGGTAGAGCCGGCTGCCGCTGGAGGCGCTGTGGCGGTTGTCCCAGCTGTTGCCCTCGCAGGCGATCGGGCCGTGCACCAGGTGCGCCACGTCGACGATGGGCTGCAGCGCGATCTTGGCACCATCGAACGCGCAGCCGCCGGCCGCCGCGCCGGGCGTGAGCTGCTTGGTGCAGCCCTTCTTGCGCTCCTTCTCGCCTTTGGCCTGGTTCTTGTCGCAGCCGGGTTCATCGAACACTTCGGCGATCTTGGCCTTGAGCGAGGGAGACATGCGGGGCTCCTGGATGAGGGGGCTGAAAGGAACAACGGGCTCAGTGGTCGTCGGCCAGCGCTTCGACCGCGATGAGCTGCTGGCGCAGCGCGCAGCGCGCGCGCCAGCCGCCGGGGCGGTCGTACAGCGGGTCGGGCGCATCGGCGGCGTGCAGCGCGATGTCTTCATCGCGGTACAGGCGCCATTCGCCGCCGGCGTGCTGCAGGGCGGCCACACAGGCCTGCAGCGGGGTCACGCGCCGGGGCTGGTAGGTGCCGGCGGGCAGCAGTGCATCGGCACGGTAGAGCGGCGTGTCCCAGCCGTGTTCGATGCCGAGCGCATGCAGGCCGGGGTAGCGCTGGGCAGCGCCCTCCCCGTCCGGCGTGGTGTCGAACAGGGCGAGCAGTTCGCGCGCACTGCAGCAGTCCCACAGCGCCCAGGCGTCGCACTGCAGGGCGATCGCCAGCTTGGTGACGAGATCGTCCTCGTCGAAGGCGAACCAGCACTGCGGAGCGCCTTCTGTCAGCACCTGCACGACGAAGATCATGGTCGGCCCCCGTCAGTCCACCCCGTCGGCCAGCACCTTCTGCCACACCGCCTGGCGCAGCCGCGCTTCGATGGCGCGCGGGCTGCTGTCGAACACATCGTGGGCGCGCCGCAGCGCGGCCTGAGCCACCGAGGCCTCGGCCATGCGCAGCGGCACGCGGCCGGCCACGTGCGTCGCGCCCGGCACCGCCCGAAGGATGGCCTGGCGGTTGGGGTGCTCGTCGATCACCACCAGCGCATCGGCCTCGGGCTCGCCCGCGATGCAGACCCACCGGCCGATCACCTCGACCTTGCGATCGTCGAGCAGCGTCTTCACGTACACGGGTTCGCTCACGGGGCGCCTTTCTGAGGGCGGTGATGACGGGAAGTGCTGAGGGCGCGGCTTCAGCGGATGATGTCGTAGCTGTAGTCGGTCTTCGAGGGCACGATGGTGTTTGCATCGAGCGTCTCGAAGAACTCGTCCAGCAGCATCACGAGCGTGCGCAGCCCGCCCTCGTAGCCCCAGATGGGATAACGGTGGTAGTGGTGGCGATCGAAGATCGGGAACACCATGCGGATCAGCGGCGTGCCGGTGTCGCGCTCGAGGTACTTGCCGTACGTGTTGCCGATCAGAAAATCCACCGGCTCGGTGTTCAGCAGCGAGCGCATGTGCCACAGGTCGCGCTTGGGGTAGGCCTGGCAGCCCTTGCCGTAGGGTGACGCATCGAGCACCGCCTGCACCTTGGCGGCCCACTTGTCGTCGCCGTTGGTGGCCAGCACATGCGCCGGCTCCGCCCCCAGCTCCAGCAGGAACTGGGTGAGGCCGATCATCATGTCCGGGTCGCCGTACATCGCGTAGCGCTTGCCGTGCAGGTGGGCCTGGCTGTCGGCCATCGCGTCCACCAGCTGGCCGCGCTCCTTCTCCAGCGCCGCGGGCACCGGCTTGCCGGTCAGCCGGGAGAGCGCCATCACGAAGGCATCGGTGCCGGCCACGCCGATGGGGCTGTTGAGCACCACCACCTCCTGGCCCTTTTCCCTCAGGTACTTGATGGTCTTCTCGCAGCTGTACTCCTGGAAGACGATGGTGGCCTTGGCGTGCAGCGCGCGCTCCACCTCTTCCTTGGTCGTCCCGCCTTCGTACATGCGGAACTCGCCATCGGTGGGCGTGTTCCACACTTCCGACGGATCGCACAGCACGGTGTAGTCGGCCCCGAACAGATCGAAGATGCGGCGGATCTCCTTCATGTTGCCGACCACGAAGCCGTCGAAGCCGCCAATGAAGTTGATGCTCTCGTTGGGCACGCGCGCCAACGCCGGCGTCGTGCCGCTCTTGCCATCCCAGAAGTGCTGCAGCACGCCGAGCATGGCGTTGTCGTAGCCGGTGACATGGCTGCCCACGAACGCCGGGGTGTGCGCGAACGGCACGTCGAACTCGGCCGGCACGCTGCCCTTTTCCTTCGCGGTCTTGATGAAGGCGTTCAGGTCGTCGCCGATCACCTCGGCCATGCAGGTGGTGGAGACCGCGATCATCTCCGGCTTGTACAGGTTGTACGTGTTGGCCAGGCCGTCGATCATGTTGTTCAGGCCGCCGAACACGGCCGCGTCTTCCGTCATCGACGAGGACACGCAGCTGGTCGGCTCCTTGAAGTGGCGGCTGAAGTGCGAGCGGTAGTAGGCCACGCAGCCCTGCGAGCCGTGCACGAAGCTCATGGTCTTCTGGAAACCGTTGGCCACGTACACCGCGCCGAGCGGCTGGCAGGCTTTGGCAGGGTTGACGGTGAGCGCCTCGCGGGCGAAGTTGAGGTCCTTGTAGTCCTTCGACTTGGTCCAGTCGCGGATCTCCTCGATCTTGGCGTCCGGGTGGTTGTACTCGAAGTGCTGCTTCTTGCTGGCAAAGAGAGACTGGTACTCCGGCTCGCGGAACAGCATCTCGTGGTCGATGACCTTGTCGGCGTTCTGGGGCATGGTGGGACTCCTGGTTCAGTTTTTCCAAGGGGCCTTGGTCAGGCCCCAGACCGGCGAGCTGATCGCCATGTCCATGTCGCGGGCGAAAATCGCGAAGCCGTCATAGCCGTGGTACGGACCGGAGTAATCCCAGCTGTGCATCTGGCGGAACGGTACGCCCATCTTCTGGAAAACGTACTTCTCCTTGATGCCCGAGCCGATGAGGTCGGGCTGCACCTTCTCGACGAACTTCTCGAACTCGTAGCCGGTGACGTCGTCGTAGATCAGCGTGCCATCCTTGATGTAGTGGGTGGTGCGCTGGTAGTCGTCGTTGTGGCCGAACTCGTAGCCGGTGCCCACGACGTCCATGCCGAGGTCCTCGTAGGCGCCGATGACGTGTCGTGGCCGCAGGCCGCCGACGAACAGCATCACCTTCTTGCCCTGCAGGCGCGGCTTGTACTTGTCGATGACGGCCTGCATCAGCGGCTTGTACTTGGCGATCACCGCCTCGGCCTTCGCCTTGATGGTGTCGTCGAAGTGGGATGCGATCTCGCGCAGCGACTTCTCGATCATCGTCGGGCCGAAGAAGTTGTATTCCACCCAGGGAATGCCGTACTTCTCTTCCATGTGCCGGCTGATGTAGTTCATCGACCGGTAGCAGTGCAGCACGTTCAGCTTGGCCTTCGGGGTGTTCTCGAGCTCGGCGATGGTGCCGTCGCCCGACCACTGCGCGACTACGCGCAGCCCCATTTCCTCCAGCAGGATGCGGCTGGACCACGCATCGCCGCCGATGTTGTAGTCACCGATGATGGCGACGTCGTATGGCGTGGAGACGAAGTCCGGGCGCTTGTTTGGGTCGGCCTTGTCGAACACCCAGTCGCGGATTGCATCGTTGGCGATGTGGTGGCCAAGCGACTGCGACACGCCGCGGAAGCCTTCGCAGCGCACGGGCACGATGGTGTGGCCGTCGTATTCCCTGCTCTTCTTCTTGGAGACGGCCTCGATGTCATCGCCGATCAGCCCGATCGGACATTCCGACTGGATCGAGATGCCCTTGTTGAGCGGGAACAGCTGCTGGATCTCGTCGATGATCTTGTCGAGCTTCTTGTCACCGCCGAAGACGATGTCCTTCTCCTGGAAGTCGGAGGTGAACTGCATCGTCACGAAGGTGTCGATCCCGGTGGTGCCGATGTAGTAGTTGCGGCGCGCGGCCCAGCTGTACTGGCCGCAACCCACCGGGCCGTGGGAGATGTGGATCATGTCCTTGATCGGACCCCACACCACCCCCTTCGAACCCGCATAGGCGCAGCCGCGGATGGTCATCACGCCGGGCAGCGACTTGATGTTCGACTTGACGCCGCAGTCCGGCTTGCCCTCCTCGAAGGTGTTGAGGTGCTTGGCACGCCGCTTGGCCATCTTCTCCGGATAGGCCTTGAGAACTTCGTCGATCAAGGCCTTGTTGGCGGCCTTGCGCTCTTCAACGGTCAGGGACATGGTGGGGACTCCGTGTTGAACCTTGCTGAACCTGGCGGGGGAAGGTCGCCCCCTCGGGGGCGACCTCGGGGCACCACTTATGCCGCGAGCTCGGCGGCGGTCTTGCCCACCTCCGACTCGTCGACGGCCTTCATGATCCCGTGCTCCATCAGCAGGTCTTCGAGCTCGTCCATCGTGATGGGGGTCGGGATGATGCCGTTGCCCTTGTTGGCATGGACCTTCTGGGCCAACGTGCGGTATTCGCCGGCCTGCTTGCTGTCCGGGGCGTACTCGATCACCGTCATGCGGCGCAGCTCGGCGTGTTGCACGATGTTGTCGCGCGGCACGAAGTGGATCATCGTGGTGCCCAGCTTGGCGGCCAGCGACTGGGCCAGCTCGAGTTCCTTGTCGGTCTGGCGCTCGTTGCAGACCAGGCCGCCCAGGCGCACGCCGCCGCTGTTGGCGTACTTCAGGATGCCCTTGGAGATGTTGTTGGCTGCGTACATGGCCATCATCTCGCCCGACATCACGATGTAGATCTCCTGCGCCTTGTTCTCGCGGATGGGCATCGCGAAGCCGCCGCAGACCACGTCGCCCAGCACGTCGTACGACACATAGTCGACGCCTTCGTAGGCGCCGTTCTCCTCGAGGAAGTTGATCGAGGTGATCACGCCGCGGCCGGCGCAGCCGACCCCCGGCTCCGGACCGCCGGACTCGACGCACCGGATGTCGCGGAAGCCCACCTTCATGACGTCCTCGATCTCGAGGTCCTCCACCGAGCCGGCTTCGGCAGCGAGCGACAGGATGGTGTCCTGTGCCTTGGCGTGCAGGATCAGACGGGTGGAGTCGGCCTTCGGATCGCAGCCGACGATCAGGATCTTCTGGCCCATTTCGGCCAGGGCGGCGAGCGTGTTCTGCGAGGTGGTCGACTTACCGATGCCACCTTTGCCATAGAAGGCGATTTGACGAAGATCGGACATTGCAGTTCTCCAGTGAGATGCGTTGCGCTGAAAGGGAATGGAAGGGCTTTCGTCGCGTGCTCGATTTGATGCAGCCTTGAGTGCCTCTATGGGTCTTCTTCTGAAGCCACCTGGGACGTCACGTCGGTCCGCGCCATCCCTGCAACGCAACCGCCGTGCCACCTGACGAACACCGCTTCCCGCACGTGATTTCCATAGAGAAGGGTTTGCGGCAGGGCCGCGGCGTGGCACGCCCTGCTTTGTCCGAAACCCGACAAAGCGGGCGCGCGACACGACAACCCTTGCGCGAGCGGCATCGCGGCCTGAGCCGCTGCCACCGGAGAGGCCTCGCGGGGGTCGCTTCCCTTTGGTATGGGTGTTGCTCTGCGGAGGGCATGGACACCCCTCGCCACTACGAACGGCTCGGCGGCCTGCCGGCCGTCACCGCGCTGGTCGATGCCTTCTACGGCGCGATGGACTCACGCGAGGACGCGACGGCGCTGCGTGCGATGCACGCGTGCGACCTACGGGAAACGAAGGCGGTGCTGGTGCAGTACCTGTGCGAGTGGCTGGGCGGCCCGAAGGCCTACTCGCCCGAACGCGGCGCGCCGATGCTGCGCCAGCGGCACCAGCCCTTCGCCATCGACAGCACGGCCCGCGACGCCTGGATGGCCTGCATGCGCCAGGCCCTCGACGCGGTGTGCCACGACCACACCCTGCGCGCGCAGCTCGATGCGGCCTTCTTCAAGGTGGCCGACTTCCTGCGCAACACGCCCTGATCCCTTCCCCACCTGGAGTCATCATGACCACGATCGCCGACACCGTCCTGGGCCGCCTCGAAAGCGAAGGCCGCCTGTTCAACAGCGTCCTGAAGGGCGCCACCCGAAGGCCGGGGCGCGTGGCCTTCCGCGGCGACATCGCACTGAGGCTCGCGGCCAAGCGTGCGGACGAGGCGCGTCCGCCCGAGATCAGCACCGACCAGATCGTCGCTGCCGCGCACGAGGGCGAGACGCACCTGGCCTTCCTGGCCGGCTTCCTGCTCAGCTTCGACTACATCCCGCTGCTCGCCGAGACGCTGGGCGACATGCTGTCGCCGCAGGGCAAGTACTTCCTGTTCGTCGACAACATCGACATCTCGAAGAAATACGTTCTCGACTACGCCGGCGCCACCTTCTACATCCTGCCGATCGACGAATCGACGGTGTGGAACGAAATGCTGCAGTTGCTCTACATCGAGAAGAACGATATCAAGAAGCTCGACACCGCCGGCAAGACCGACGCGATGACCGACAAGGCGCTGCTCTTCAAGGACAGCTTCCCGTCGATCACGTACGAGGACGGCGTGAAGTCCATGGGGCCGATCCGCAACATCTACGAGAACCGGCCCGTGTGAACCGCAGCGGCGCCGCCGAAAGGAACTGCCATGCCCCTGTTCGACTACCACTGCAAGGCCTGCGACACCACCTTCGAGCTGCTGGTGCGCGCCGGCACCGTGCTGGCCTGCCCGCACTGCCAGTCCGGCGATCTGGAGAAGACCGTCTCGCGCCTCGCACCGGCCGGCCGGATCGAAGCGATCCGGCTGGCACACCGGCGCGCCGCGCACGCGCAGGGCTTGTTCAGCCACTACTCGGCCGGCGAGCAGGTCCGCCTGCTCCGGGGCAAGCGGGTCTGACAGGGGCTGTCCGCTTTGTCGCGATCCCGACAGCCGCGCCGCACCACCGCCTCCCCATCCGCGCTAAGTCATTGATTCGATGAGAGCCGACGCCAACGATCCAGGCTGGCACGGCTCTCGCAGAAAGAGGTCCATCCCTGCCCATCCCGGCAGCCGCTCGCACGGAGAGACACCCCCATGTCGCAAGCCACCGCATTCGTGAACATCGGCGACCTGCGCAAAGGCCGCCAGGTCCTGAGCGAAACGATCGACACCCCCGAGGCCGGAGGCGGCTGCGGCACCACCGGCGGCGCCGGCAAGGCGAGCTGCGGCTCTTCCGGCGGTCCGGACGATATGCCGCCGGAGATCTGGGAGAAGGTCAAGAACCATCCCTGCTACTCCGAAGAGGCGCATCACCACTACGCCCGCATGCACGTGGCCGTCGCGCCGGCCTGCAACATCCAGTGCAACTACTGCAACCGCAAGTACGACTGCAGCAACGAGAGCCGGCCCGGCGTGGTGAGCCAGAAGCTCACCCCGGACCAGGCCGTGAAGAAGGTGCTCACGGTGGCCAGCGAGATTCCGCAGATGACGGTGCTCGGCATCGCCGGTCCGGGAGACTCCCTCGCCAACCCGAAGAAGACCTTCGACACCATGCGCATGCTCCACGAGCAGGCGCCCGACATCAAGCTGTGCCTCTCGACCAACGGCCTGGCGCTGCCGGACCAGGTCGACGAGATCTGCCGGTACAACATCGACCACGTGACGATCACCATCAACATGGTCGATCCGGTAGTGGGCGCCAAGATCTACCCTTGGATCTTCTGGAACCACCGGCGCGTCACCGGCGTCGAGGCCTCGCGCATCCTGCACGAGCGGCAGATGCTCGGCCTGGAGATGCTCACCGCGCGCGGCGTCCTCACCAAGATCAACTCGGTGCTGATCCCCGGCATCAACGACGAGCACCTGATCGAGGTGAACCGCGAGGTCAAGAAGCGCGGGGCGTTCCTGCACAACATCATGCCGCTGATCAGCGAGGCCGAGCATGGCACGCACTTCGGCCTGACCGGCCAGCGCGGCCCGACCGCCCAGGAACTGAAGGCAGTGCAGGATGCGTGCGCTGGCGGCGCCAACCTGATGCGCCACTGCCGCCAGTGCCGCGCCGATGCGGTAGGCCTGCTCGGCGAGGACCGCTCCGAGGAGTTCACGCTCGACAAGATCGAAGAGATGGAAATCGTCTACGACCTGGACAAGCGCCGTGCCTACCAGGAAAAGGTGGAGCACGAACGGCAGGCCCAGGTCGAAGCCAAGCGCGATGCGCTGGCCGCCGCGGCGCATGTCGACGGCGTCGACCCCGACATGAAGGTGCTGGTCGCGGTGGCCACCGAAGGCCACGGCAAGGTGAACCAGCACTTCGGCCACGCGACCGAGTTCCAGATCTTCGAGGTCTCGAAGCGCGAGGCCCTGTTCGTCGGCCATCGCCGCGTCGACCTGTACTGCCAGGGCGGCTATGGCGAGGACGAACAGCTGCCCTCCATCGTCCACGCGATCAACGACTGCCATGCGGTGCTGGTGTCGAAGATCGGCGCCTGCCCGCGCGACGAACTGAAAGCCGCCGGCATCGAGCCGGTGGAGGAGTACGCGCACGAGTTCATCGAGAAGGCGGCGCTGTCGTGGTTCGGCGGCTACCGCGAGCGCATCGCCCGCGGCGAACTCGTGCACGAAGTGCGCGGCGACGCCCGCATCCGCCAGGGCGCCTACACCGGCACCGTCGAAGCAGCCGCCTGACCGTCACGCCCACCGGCCACAGCGCCACGCCCAGGAGATCCCCCATGGCCCTGAAGATCATCGCCTCCCAATGCACCGGCTGCTCCGCCTGCGAGCCCGAGTGCCCGAACGTCGCCATCAGCGAGAAGGGCGGCACGTTCGTCATCAACCCGAAGAAGTGCACCGAGTGCGAAGGCCAGTTCGACTCGCCGCAATGCATCGCCGTGTGCCCGGTCGACGGTTGCATCAAGCCGGCTTGACGAGCCCCCGGCCTCGCGCCCTTTGTCAACACGCCAAGAGACCCGACATGATCGAACCCAACGTCACCATCACGCCCGCCGCAGCACAGTTCATCCGCCGCATGGTGCGCTTCTCGCAGCACCCGGCAGGCGGTCTGCGCCTGCACGTCACCCCGGGCGGGTGCTCAGGCTATTCGTCCGAATTCACCGTCGAGTCCGCGCCAAGGACCGGTGACAGCGTGCTGGCGGTCGGCGAGGTGAAGCTGTTCCTGCCGGCCGAGAGCCGCCTGGTACTCGACGGCGTGATCATGGACTTCGCCGAGTCGCCCACGCAGAGCGGCCTGACGTTCACCCATCCCCATGCGACCACATGCGGCTGCAGCAGTGCGGGCGAGGCGGCGGCACCGGCCCAGGCCAGCGTGTCGGTGGCGTCGATCCGCCGCTTGGCGACGCCGGCCGGCCACTGAACACCGACGCCTCGACCCAGGAGAGCGGCATGGCCTCGCCCGGACAGGACTTCGACGACGCGGTGCTGGGCCACGGCCTGGCGCCGGCGGCCGAGGCGGCGCTGCGCGAGGCGGGGCTGCGGCGTGCCGATCCGCCGGCCGCGATGGCCGCGCTGATGAGGGCCCGCGCGCTGGCACCGGACCACCCGGCCGTGCTGATCGCGTTTTACCGCCACCACTTCTATGGCCACCAGTTCGCCGCGGCCCGTGCGGTGGCCCGCCACGCCATGGCCGTCGGCGCGCAGGCCTTGGGCCTGCCGACGCTGTGGCGCGACGTACCGGCCTGCGCGCTGGCGGGCGCCGCCGGCGACCCCGGCACCCGCTTCTACCTCTTCGTGCTGAAGGGCTACGCCTACCTGAGCCTGCGGCTGGGCGACGGCACCGAAGCCCGCGACGCGCTGGCCCTGCTGCGGCACCTCGACCCGAACGACCACGTCGGCGGCGCCGTGCTCGAGGCCGTGCGGCAACGCGCCGCCCACGATCCGGGCGAAAGCGCAGCGGACGACGACGAGCCGGGCCCGGCGCTGACAGCGTCCGGCGCGGCGGCCTGGGCGCAAGTGACCGGGGCAGCACCATGAACGACCGGCCCGCCCACCCCACGTGGCACGACATCCCGGCGCTCGACTGGCGTGGCGGCGGCCTCGACTGCGACGCCTGCCGGCACGCGGCACTGCGCCACGAGTGCGGCTGCGAACCGGGCCGCGCCTGCGTGCAGGACGCCTACGCCCGCCGCATCGAACGCTTCTTCCAGCAGCACCCGGCGCTGTCCAACGAACACCTCGAACACCCCTACTTCGAGGTCAGGGCGATCGCTGCGCGCCGCGCCGACCTGTTCCGCCTGCCGGCGCTGGTGCACGATCCCGACGAGACCGTGCGCCTGCAGGTGGCGCTGCGCGTGCCGCAGCGGCTGTTGCGTGCGATGGTGAACGACCCGCACCGCGAAGTGCGCATCCGCGTCGCGCAGCGGCTCGACGTCGAGCAACTCGCCGCGATGCTGCACGATGCCGACTACCAGGTCCGTGCCACCGTCGCGCGCCGACTGCCCGAGGCGCTGCTGCCGCTGCTGACCGCCGACCCGGACGAAGGCGTGCGCCGCGAGGTGGCGCAGCGCGTGCCGATGCCCGCGCTGTGGCGGCTGGTGCACGACCCGAGCGCGGAAGTCCGGCGCCACGTCGCCCGGCGGCTCCCGCCGCCCCTGCTCGAAACCTTCGTCGATGACCCCGACCTGCTGGTGCGCTGGGAGGCCGCCGGCCGGGCCCAAGGCCCGGCACTGCTGCGCTTTTCGCACGACGTCGAAGCGGACATCCGTGATCGGGCGGCCCGGCGCGCGGCCGAACGGGAGGCCCCTCACCATGGCTGACATCAACCGCGACGACGACACCGTCGAGATCGTGTACCCGCCCCGCTTCGGCATGGGCGAGCGCGTCGTGAGCCGCAGCGTGATCCGCAACGACGGCACCTACAACGGCAAGGACATCGGCGCGGTGCTGGTCCACAAGGGCGACATCGGCTTCGTCACCTCGATCGGCACGTTCCTGCAGCAGTTCTACATCTACGCCGTGGAGTTCATCGACTCCGGCCACCGCGTCGGCATGCGCGCCAAGGAACTCTGCACCCTCGACCACCTGCCGGCGGAGGTGCTCGCACAGCTCGGCGACAAGGCCGGCCAGCTGCAAGACCTCCGGTGAACCGAAAACAGAGCCAGGAACCCACCATGACGCAGCAGCACCTTCCCGGGCTCGAGCCCGCCCCCCCGCGTTACCGCGAGGGCGATGCCGTCGTCGCCGCCGTCGATCTGTACAACGACGGCAGCCACCCCGACGCGGCGGAAGACCAGTTGCTCGCCGTGCCCGGCTGCACCGGGGAGATCGTGCAGGTCGGCCGCCAGCAGGACGGCGGCCTCCCGGTGTACATGGTCGACTTCGGTCATGCGGTGATCGGTTGCTTCGAGGAAGAGCTCCTGGCCCTCTCTCCCCTGTCGCCGGAGCGAAGTGGGCAAGAGCGGAGCCGGCCGACATGACCGCCGTCCTCGCCCTGGACGCCCGCCGCATCGAGAAGGCGCTGGCCGGGCGCACCCGCTACCGCTACGTGCACCCGCGCGTGCGACGTGAAGGCGCGGGCTGGAAAGTGGTAAGCCCGAACTGCTCGCGCAACATCGACCCCGCGGGCGGTGAGATCGACATCGCCTGGCTGGTGCCTGCCGCGGGTACCGGCTGGCAGCTCTACGCTCGCTGCCACGCACGCGACTGCTGGGCGCTCAGCCGCGAAGACACCTCGCTGCCGGCGTTGCTGCGGCACCTGTGCGTCGACCCCGCCCGCGAGTTCTGGCAGTGACGGAAGCCGACATGAACGACACCGTCTACCTCGACCACAACGCCACCACGCCGCCGGCCCCCGAAGTCATCGAGGAGATGACCGAGAGCCTGCGCATCGTCTGGGGCAACCCGTCGTCCACCCACGCGGCCGGCCAGGCAGCGCGTCGTGCGCTGGCCGATGCGCGCACCCGCGTCGCCACCTTCCTGGGCTGCCAGGCGGCCGAGCTGGTGTTCACCAGCGGTGCCACCGAGGCCAACCATGCGGCGGTGCTGGGCGCGCTGGCGCTGGGCCGTCCCCAGGGCCGTGTCCGGCTGGTGCTGAGTGCAGTGGAACATCCGGGCCTGCTCGCACTGGCCACGCGCCTGCAGGCCGAGGGCACGCCGGTGGACCGCATCCCGGTCAACGCCCGGGGCGAGCTCGACCTGCGCGCCGCGCGGGCGCTGATCGAAGGCCGGGGCGACATCGCCCTGGTCAGCGTGATGGGCGCCAACAACGAGACCGGCGTGTGCATGCCCATCGGCCGGTTGGCCGACCTGGCGCACGCTGCCGGCACGCTGCTGCACGTGGACGCGACCCAGTGGGTGGGCAAGACGGCGCAGCGCTTCGACGCCAGCCGCGCAGACCTGTGGTCGGTCTCGGCGCACAAGCTGCAGGGCCCGAAGGGCGTCGGCGCGCTGATCGTTCGCAAAGGCCTGGCATGGCCCGCGCTGCTCAGCGGCCGGCAGGAACGCCACCGGCGCGGCGGGACCGAGAACCTGCCCGGCATCGTCGGCTTCGCGGCGGCGGCCGCGCGCGCCGGGCAGACGCTCGCCCTCGACCTGCAACGCATGGCAGCGCTGCAGCAGCGCCTCGAGGCCGGTCTGCTGCAGGCGCTGCCCGGCACCCACCTCTATGGCCACGAGGTGGAGCGCCTGCCGAACACCACCTGCCTGCGCTTCGGCACGCTGGACGCCGAGCAGGTGCTCGGCAAGCTGGAGCGCGCCGGCGTGCTGGCGTCCTCGGGAGCGGCGTGCACCGCCAGTGGCACCCAGCCCTCGCACGTGCTGCTGGCGATGGGCGAGCCGGCCTTGCATGCCAAGAGCTCTGTGCGCTTCTCGATCGGCCGCGAGACCACGGCTGCGCACGTGGATCGCGCCATCGCCGCCGCCGCACGCGTGATCGGCCCGCTGTTGCTGCAGGCGCCTGCACCGCAATCCGTCCCGGCTTAATCCCATCCCGTTCCTCGTCTCCACGGAGCATCCGCGATGAAAGTCATGATCCGCAAGAGCGCCGCCGGCCTCTCGCTGTACGTCCCGAAGAAGGACCTCGAAGAGCCCATCGTCTCGCAGGAGAAGGCCGGCCTGTGGGGCGGCAACGTGACGCTGGGCAACGGCTGGGTGATGGCGCTGCCCGAGATGGCCGAGGGGACGGCACTGCCGATCACCGTGGAGGCCCGGCGCCTCTCCGGCGGGGACGCGTGAGGCCGGCGATGGACACCCCCACGACGGCCCGGTCGCCCCTCGATGCCGTGCTGGCCCTGGCCGAGGCGCAGCCCGACGTGCGCAGCGCCGCCACCGCGCTGCGACAGCGCTGTCCCGGAACGCGCATCGTCGTCGTCGACGCGTTCGACATGCCCCAAGAACCGGCAGCCGCCGTGGGCTCGAAGGTGGCGATCTGGTATGGCGCCAGCGATGGCCACTGCTGGACGGTGACCACCGATCCGGCCCGGGCCGCCGGCCTCTTCATCGCCGCTGCGCCGTGAACGCCGCCCGGCCCGCCCTCGACACACCGACGGGTGAAGGGCTCGACCTGCCCGACGACTGGCTGTTGCTGTCCGACCCCGACATCAGCGAGGTCGAGCTGCAGCTGGTCCAGGCGGCGATGGCCCAGCCGCGCCTGGCCGCCGGCCCGATGGTCGAACACTTCGAGCGCCAGTTCGCCACCTGGCTCGGCCGCCGGCACGCGGTGGCGGTGGCCAGCGGCACCCTCGGCACTTGGCTGGCCCTGCGTGCACTGGACATCGGCCCGGGCGACGAGGTGATCGCATCGCCCTACGGCTGGCACCAGGTGGCGCATGCGGTGAGCCTCACCGGCGCACGCGTGGTGTTCGCCGACATCGACTACTGGTCCGGTTGCCTGGACCCGGTGCGCGCCGCCGCGCAGGTCACCCACCGCACCAAGGCGCTGCTGGCCGGCAACGTCAACGGTCACCCGGCTGCCTGGGCTGCGCTGCGTGCGCTGGCCCGAGAACGCGGCCTGGCACTGATCGAGGACAGCACCGAAGCCATCGGTTCGCTGTACCAGCAAAGACGGGTCGGCTCCTTCGGCGACGTCTCGGTATTCGACTTCTCCGCACCCTCGGCGCTGTGCTGCGGCGAGGGCGGCATGGTGGTCACCGACGACGACGCGCTGGCGACGGAACTGCGCTACCTGCGTTCCCGCTCGGTACAGGACCGGCGCTCCGTCTCGGTGGGTTCGCGGCTGCCGCTGCAATCGTCGATCAGCGAGCTCACCGCAGCGCTGGGCAGCGGCCAGCTGGCCCGCATCGACACGCTGCTCGAGCGCCGCAAGGCGGTGGAGGCTCACTACCGCGAGCAGATGCAGAGCTTCGAGGGCATCAAGCCACCGTACGTCGCGCCCGATGTCGACGTGGTGCACTGGATGGTCTACACCGTGCACCTGGGCAAGCGTTTCACCGCGAGCGCCTGCGAGCAGGTCATCGACGACATGGCCGCGCAGTTCATCGAGACGGTGCTGTACTGCCAGCCGCTGCACCAGCAGTTCCACTACATGCAGCACGGCTGGCGACGGGGCCAGTTTCCGCTGGTCGAGCGCATCGCCGACCGGGCGATCGCGCTGCCTTTCCACGCGCACCTCGAAGCCGACCACGTGAAGTTCATCGTCAAGACGATGAAGGACAGCAGTGTCAACGTCGGCGCCGGTGCCGCCATCTACTGAAAGGATCACCCGATGAGCCACTCCACCGTCACGTCACTGCCCGACGACGCGATCGAAGGCCTGCAGGCGGGCACACTGGCGCCGTATCTCGGGCCCGGGATGCTGTCGCTGTGTGGCACGTGCCCGGTGCCGGCCACGCCGCTGGCGCTGGCTCAGCACCTGGCGAGCCTCAGCTCGGTGCCCGGCAAGATCCGCCACCGCTCGAGCGCGGTGGCGCAGTTCATCGAGAACTTCAAGCACCGCAAGACGCTGGTCGCCTATCTCGACAAAGCCTATGCCGCGGTGCCCGCCCCCTCGCCACTGCACCGCTGGCTTGCCACGCTGCCAGCGCCGCTGATCGTCGATACCTGGTACGACGGCACGCTGCGCAGCGCACTGTCCGGCCGCACGGACTGGGCCGAGGTGCAGGGCCTGTCGCAGAGCGAACACTTCGGCACCTGGACGGGCTGGTACACCGCCGCGGGCGACGCGCAACCGGACCCGATCGACGCCGCCACCGTGCTCTACAAGCCGTGGGGCGGACGCCTGCCGGCCAGCAACTACCTCTGCTCCGACACCGACTTCGTCGAAGTGCTGACCGAGATCGACATCCAGACGCCGATCCCGGCACTGGTGCAGGCACGCCGCACCCGGCTCGGCTTCGTGTTCCTCGGCTGCCGCTTCGACGACCAGCTGCCGCGCGCGTTCGCGCGCCAGATCCTCAAGCGCTCGCGAGGCCCCTGCTACGCGGTGCTGCCCGAAGCGCCCACGCGCATGGAGGCCCGCTTCCTCGATGAACTGCGCATCACGCGCATCGCGCTGCCGCTGGCCCAAGCGGCAGCGGTGCTCACCGGCGCCGCAGCCTTGCCGGTCGCCTGATGTTCCACCTTCGCCACCCGTCCCAGGAGTCGAATCACCATGTCCACGCTCACCATCCTGCCCAGCGGCAAGACCCTCGAGGTCGAGGCCGGCACCAACCTCCTGAACGCCATCCTCGCCGCCGGCGAAACCCTGCTGAGCAAGTGCGGCGGTCAGGCCCGGTGCGGCGCCTGCCACGTGTTCCTCATCGGCGGGCGCAAGGGCGTCTCCAGGATCACGCCCGAGGAGAACACCAAGCTCGACAGCCTGGTCGGCGTGGGCAGCAAGTCGCGACTGGCCTGCCAGATGACGCTGCTGGGCACCGAGCCGGTGACCGTGGAGCTGCTCGGCGCACTGTCGGGCTGAGCCCTCCTATCGCGCACCGCTACCCGGGCACGGCCCCGAGCATCGCCCCCAGCGACTGCAGCACCCGCCGGCAGTCCTCGCGCGTGAGCGGACCGCCCAGGCACAGCCGCAAGGCCGCGGGCGGCAGGCGGTCGGTGGAGAACGCGGCGGCCGCCACCGCGCCGATGCCTTGCCGGCGCAGCGAAGCGGCCAGTTCGCCGGCATCGGGGCCGCCCTCTGCGAGCGGGATCCAGGCGTGGAACCCCTGCGGGTGGTGCTGCGGCGCCCACGGCGCCAGGCCTTCGGCCAGCATCGCCATGCGGGCCGCGCATTCCGCGCGCATCGCCTGCACGGCCTCGGCGGCCAGGCCCTGCTCGATCCAGTCGGCCAGCACGCTGGAGGACAGCGGCGAGCCCATCACCGTGGTGGCGCGCAGTGCGCCGGCCAGGCGGTTGGCGGCGGCCTCGCCGGGCGCTCGCACGAAGGCGGCGCGCAGGCCGGCGCCGAGGCACTTGGAGAAACCGGTGACGTAGTAGGTGAGGTCCGGCGCGAGGTCGGCCACCGGCGGCGGCACGGCGGGCGGCAGCATGCCGTAGGCGTCGTCCTCCACCAGCGGGATGCTGTAGCGCAGCGCCACCTCGGCGATCGCCTCGCGGCGGTGGATCGGCATCGTCGTCGTGGTCGGGTTGTGGATGGTCGGGCAGAAGTACAGCGCGCCCACCTCCAGCGTGCGGCAGGCTTCCTCGAAGGACCGCGGCACGAGACCTTCGGCGTCCATTTCCAGCGCCTGCAGCTTGATGCCCAGGTGCGCCGCGATGGCCTTCATGCCGGGGTACACCAGCGGCTCCACGCACAGGTGCTGGCCCGGCTTGACCAGCACGGTGGCCAGCGCCGCCAGCACGCTGTGGATGCCCGGTGAACACAGCACCTCGCGCGGCTGCGGCGCCTCCAGCCACTGGCCAAGCCATTGCGCCGCCAGGGCGCGTTCGCGCTCGGTGCCGCCGAAGTCCTGGTAGCGCATCAGGTCGTACAGCGCGGCGTGGTGCATCGTCTGCGCAGCCGCCTCGCGCAGGCGCTCCACCAGCGCCTCGTCCTCCAGCTCGGGCGGCAGGTTCATCGTCATCTCCGCGCCGGTGCCGGCGCGCAGCTTCAGGCCGCCGAGCGAGCCGCGCACGTAGCTGCCCAGACCCGGGCGCGAGACGATCAACCCGCGCCGCCGCGCCTCGCCGAAGGCCCTGACGACGGTGGTGTAGTTCAGCTCCAGCAGCTGCGCGAACTCGCGGATGGTCGGCAGCCGGTCACGCGGCGTCAGCCGGCCGCTCTCGAGGTCTTCGGCCAGCAGCTGCGGGATCAGCTGGTAGGCCGGCGCAGTGCTCTCCTGCAGCCGGCGGCGCCAGTGTTGGAAGGTCATGTTCACGGGTGCTGCAGAACGCGTGCCGGGCCGCGGCGGTGGGGCGATGCACCGGCGCGTGCCCGGCAGCGGTGTTGATTGGGTCAATGATCGCATTCGCCGTGCCTTGCGCCGGTGCACGCGCGGCGCGCGGCAGGGCAAGGGGACCGCCGCGCAGGCGAGCGCGGCATCGGCCCCACGCCCCTTTGATCGGGCATTGATCGCATGGCCGCGCCGCGCCGTGGCACACACGTCGCAATGGGAACCCGTGCCACGACGGCACTTCCTTCCACCGCATTGCACCGCACGGAGCCTCCCATGCCCAAGGTCACCCATCCCCCGCATCAGAACGGCGACTTCCTGGTCGACTACGAAGAGAAGGTCTTCGAGGACGTGAAAGCCGAACCCGGCCAGAAGGCGCTGGTCACCTTCCACACCGTGGCCTTCGAAGGCTCGATCGGTTTCGTGAACCTGCTGCAAGGCCTGCGCCTGCTGCGCAAGGGCTTCGAGACCTCGATCCTGCTGTACGGCCCGGGCGTCACGCTGGGCCTGAAGCGCGGCTTCCCGACGCTGGGCGCCGAGGCGTTCCCGGGCCATCAGAACTTCAACAAGCAGATCGAGAAGTTCATCGCCGAGGGCGGCAAGGTGTACGCCTGCCGCTTCGCGCTGCAGGCCCTGTACGGCCACGGCGAGGGCTCGCTGATCGAGGGGGTGCGGCCGATCAACCCGCTGGACGTGCTCGACCTGAAGCTGCTGCACGTGCGCGACAACGCCGTGATCCTCGACACCTGGACGCTCTGACGCGAGGCACGCACCGATGACCCGCCCGTCCCGCGTCGTCCGCGCTGCCGCCGTGCAGATCGCGCCCGACCTCAGCTCGCTCGAAGGCACCACACGGCGCGTCTGCGACGCCATCGCCGAGGCGGCGGCGGCCGGGGCCCGGCTGGTCGTCTTTCCCGAGACGTTCGTGCCGTACTACCCGTACTTCTCGTTCGTGCTGCCGCCGGTGCTGCAGGGCCCCGACCACCTCGCGCTGTACGAGCGCGCGGTGGTCGTGCCCGGGCCCGTGACGCACACGGTGGGCGAAGCCGCGCGCCGCCACGGCACGGTGGTGGTGCTCGGTGTCAACGAGCGCGACCACGGCAGCCTCTACAACACGCAACTGCTGTTCGATGCCGACGGCACGCTGCGGCTGCGTCGCCGCAAGCTCACGCCCACCTACCACGAGCGCATGGTGTGGGGCCAGGGCGATGCCAGCGGGCTGAAGGTGGTGGACACCGCCGTCGGCCGCGTCGGCGCGCTGGCCTGCTGGGAGCATTACAACCCGCTGGCCCGCTACGCGCTGATGGCGCAGCACGAGGAGATCCACTGCGCGCAGTTCCCCGGCGCCCTGGTGGGCGACATCTTCGCCGAGCAGATGGGGGTGACGATCCGCCACCACGCGCTCGAATCGGGCTGCTTCGTCATCAACGCCACCGGCTGGCTGACCGACGCGCAGGTGGCGTCGGTCACGCCCGACCCGGCGCTGCAGCGCGCGCTGCGCGGCGGCTGCCACACCGCCATCGTCTCGCCCGAAGGCAAGTACCTCGCCCCGCCGCTGACCGAAGGCGAAGGCATGGTGATCGCCGACCTCGACCTGGCGCTGGTCACCAAGCGCAAACGCATGATGGATTCGGTGGGCCACTACGCCCGCCCCGAGCTGCTGAGCCTGGCGATCAACGACCGGCCGGCCGCGCCGGTGGTGCCGCTGCAGCACATCCCCCGCTCTCCCTCTCACGACACCCCGGAGGCTCCCCGCCATGACGACGACCGCTTCGCTTGCCCCGACCGCGCGCGAGCTGATGACGCAGCTCCAGTCCCACGGGCTGCGGCTGCTTGACCCGTCGGCCGGCGCCGCCAGCCGCCGCGGCGGCGCCGGGCCGTCGGACCACAAGGCCGTGACGGTGGACGGCACCACCATCATGGTGCCGGTGCACACCAGCACCGCGTGGGACTCGCCCTTCGTGGCCGATGCGCCCGATGCCGGCGGCACCAGCGTGCTGCGGCGCGGCGCGATCCCGATCGCCAGCGTGTCGTTCCCGCCCGCGCCGCGCTTCTATGCGCTGCAGACGGCCGACGGCATCCCCTATTCGCACATCGCCACGCTGCACGGCGCCGACGTGCTGGCCACCACGGTGCTGCAGACCTGCATCCGCTACGAGAGCCGCCGCAAGGCCTGCAAGTTCTGCTCGATCGGCCAGTCCCTCGCGGCCGGCCGCACCATCGCGCACAAGACCCCGGCGCAGCTGGCCGAGGTGGCCCGCGCGGCGGTGGACCTCGACGGCGTGAAGCACATGGTGATGACCACCGGCACGCCGCCCAGCGACGACCGCGGCGCCGCGGTGCTGGCCGACAGCGCGCGGGCCATCCGGGCCGCGGTGGACATCCCGTTGCAGGCCCAGTGCGAACCGCCGGCGGACTTCGCGTGGTTCCGCCGCCTGCACGAAGCCGGCGTGGACACCCTGGGCATGCACCTCGAGGTGGTGACCCCGTCGCTGCGCGAGGCGCTGATGCCCGGCAAGGCCGACGTGCCGGTGAGCGTGTACTTCGAGGCCTTCGAGGCGGCGGTCGATGTCTTCGGGCGCGGCCAGGTCAGCACCTACCTGCTGGCCGGGCTGGGCGACAGCGCCGAGACCCTGCTGGCCACCGCGCGGCGGCTGGTGTCGATGGGGGTGTACCCCTTCGTCGTGCCGTTTGTACCGATCTCCGGCACGCCGCTGGAAGGCCACCCTGCACCCACGCCGGCGTTCATGCGCCAGGTGCTCGAGCCGCTGGCGCAGGAGGTGGTGGCCGCCAACCTGCGTGCGCGCGACATCAAGGCCGGCTGCGGCCGCTGCGCGGCCTGTTCGTCGCTGTCGTCCTACGAGGCCGCGCTCGCCTGAGCGCGCTGGAGATGGCCATGCCCGATACCGCCCTGCTGCCCTGGTGCGAACTGCCCACGGCCTACGAACACGGCGAGTTCCGCGTCAAGTGGGCCGCCACGCCCTGGGAGCACCGCCAGGCCGCCGCCCTGCGCCACGACGTGTTCTGCACCGAGCAGCGCCTGTTCGAGGGCGACGACCGCGATGCGATCGACACGTCGGGCCGGGTGCAGACGCTGGTGGCGCTCGCCTGCCAGGCCGGCGAGGCCGACCGGCTCGCCGGCACCGTGCGCATCCACGAGGCCGAGGACGGCCTGTGGTGGGGCTCGCGGCTGGCGGTGCAGGCCGATTTCCGCCACCACGGCCGGCTCGGCCAGGCGCTCGTGCGGCTCGCGGTGGCCAGCGCACGGGCCCGCGGCTGCCACACGTTCCTCGCCCATGTGCAGCGGCAGAACGAGCCGCTGTTCCGCCGCCTGCACTGGCGCACGCTGAAGACGTTGACGCTGCACGGCATCGAACACCGGCTGATGGCGGCGGACCTGGACCGCCACCCGCCCTGCTGGGATCCTTACAGCGGGGTGGTCCTGGCGCCCGTGCGCGTTGGAGCTGCTGCATGAGCACGCTGCCCTTCCCGGTCGACCTGCCCGCCCTGTGCGACCGGCTGCGCGCCAGCCGCGGCTTCGCGCACAAGCGCGACATCCACGCGGTGCTGCAGCGCCTGCAGGCGCACCTGCCCGGCGGCCTCGACGCGATGGCCCAGCAGGTGGCGGTGGGCGACGACTGCGCCGTCATCGCGCCGCCCGGCGGCGGCGGTGGCCACCTGCTGTTCGCCATCGAGGGACTGGTGGACGACTTCGTGGCCGCACGGCCGTGGTTCGCCGGCTACAGCGCGGTGATGGTGAACCTGTCCGACGTGGCGGCGATGGGCGGCCGGCCGCTGGCGGTGGTCGACGCGCTGTGGTCGCTGCCCGGCGACACCGCCGACGCCCTGCTGGCCGGCATGGCCGCCGCCGCCCAGCGCTATGGCGTGCCGCTGGTGGGCGGGCACAGCAACCTGCACAGCCCGCGGCCGCAGCTCGCGGTGGCGGTGCTCGGCCATGCGCAGCGGCTCATCACCAGCTTCGATGCCCGGCCCGGCGACACGCTGCTGATGGCGGTGGACCTGCGCGGCCGCTACGAGGCACCGTACCCGTTCTGGAATGCGTCCACCGAGGCCCCGCCCGAGCGGCTGCAGGCCGACCTGGCGCTGCTGCCCGCACTGGCCGAAGCCGGCCTGTGCGATGCCGGCAAGGACATCAGCATGGCCGGCGTGCTCGGCACGGCGCTGATGCTGCTCGAATGCTCGGGCGTCGGTGCCGACCTCGACCTGTCGGCGCTGCCGCGGCCGGCCGAGGTGGTCGACCAAGCCTCGCTGCAGCAGTGGCTGCAGGCCTTCCCGAGTTTCGGCTTCGTGCTGAGCGTGCGCGCGGCGCAGGTGGCCGCGGTGCAAGCCAGGTTCCACGCCCGCGGCTTGGCCTGCGCCGCGATCGGGCAGGTCCATCCGCGGCCCACCGTGACCCTGCGCCACGGCGCCCGAACGCAGCCGCTGTGGGACCTGCGCGAGCAGCCGTTCATCACCGCGGGCCCGGCGGAGGCCGTCCATGCCTGAGCACCCGCTGCGCATCGCGCTGTTCACGCACTCGGTGAACCCGCGCGGCGGTGTCGTGCACACGGTCGAGCTGGGCGAGGCGCTGCAGGCGCTGGGTCATGCGGTGACGCTGTTCCTGCCCACCGCCCCGGGGCAGCGGCTGTACCGCGACACCGCCTGTGCCACCGTCGCGGTGCCGGTGCCGCCCGCCGATGCCGACCTGGTGACGATGGCCGGGCGCCGCATCGCCGCGCTGGAGGCCGCCTTGCCGGGATTGCTCGCGGCCCGCCCGTTCGACCTGCTGCATGCGCAGGACACGCTCAGCGCCAACGCACTGGCCACGCTGCAGGCGCGCGGGCGCATCGGCGACTGGGTGCGCACGTTGCACCACCTGGACGACTACGCCGACCCGCGGCTGGTGGCCTGGCAGCTGCGCGGCGTGCAGGCGGCGCGGCACGTGCTGTGTGTCAGCGACACCTGGCGCGACCACCTGCAGCAGCGGCTCGGCCTGCGCGGCTGGCGGGTGCACAACGGCGTCAACCTGCGCCGCTTCGGCCCGCAGCGCACCGTGGCCGACGCCACGCTGGCGCTGCCCCCGGGCCGCCCGCTGTGCCTGACGGTGGGCGGCATCGAGGCGCGCAAGAACACCCACCGCATCGTCCAGGCGTTCGCCCGGCTGCATGCCCGCCAGCGCGGCGCGCGGCTGTGCATCGCCGGCGGTGCCAGCCTGCTGCCGCACGAGGCCGAACACCAGCGCTACCGCGCCGCCCTGGCCGAAACCGGCCTGAGCGATGCCCCCGGCGGCCCCGTGCAGCGCCTCGGTCCGGTACCGGATGCCCAGATGCCGGCGCTGATGCGGGCCGCCGACGTGCTGCTGATGCCGTCGCTGAACGAGGGCTTCGGGCTGGTCGTGCTCGAGGCGCTGGCCTGCGGCACGCCGGTGGTGGTGCCGCGCCGGGCGCCGTTCACCGAGCACCTCCCGGCCGACGACCCCGCGGTGCACTGGTGCGACGACCCGCATGACGCCGACGCCATCGCCGCCGCGCTGGCGCAGGCGCTGCAGACCCGCCCGTTCACGCCGCCCGCCTGGCTGGCCACCCACGGCTGGGACCGCAGCGCCCGCCAGCACGAGGCGCTGTACCGCTGCTTCCTGCCAGCGCCCCAGGCGCTGTGTGCTGCCGACCCGCTGCCCCTGTGCTGATTGCCGAAGGACCCTCGCCATGCCCGCCATGCACTACCGACTTCGTTGGCCCGATGACAGCGAGACCCGCTGCTATTCGCCCTCGCTCGTGATCCAGGACTACTTCGAACCCGGCCGCGACTACCCGCTGCCCGCGTTCATGCGCAGCGTGCGCGAGGCCACCGGGATCGCCTCCGAGCGGGTGCGGGCGAAGTACGGCTTCCTGTGTTCGCGGGCCGGCGACCAGCTGGCCGAACTGGAAGCCAAGGCCGCCGCCTACCCCGCCGCCAACGCGCAGGTGCGCGTGCTGGCATTCGAACCCGCCTGACCCCCTGCACCGAAGGAACCCCCATGTCGTCTCCCTCCACACCGCACCACACCGCCATCGTCATCGGCGGCGGCCAGGCCGGCCTGAGCGCCAGCCACTACCTGCAGCAGCACGGCATCGACCACGTGGTGTTCGAGAAGCACCGCGTCGGCCACGCCTGGCGCTCGCAGCGCTGGGACACCTTCTGCCTGGTGACGCCCAACTGGCAGTGCCGCCTGCCCGGCCACCCGTATGCCGGCGACGACCCGCAGGGCTTCATGCTGAAGGACCAGATCGTGGACTACCTCGAGGCCTTCGCCCGCAAGGTGCGCCCGCCGATCCACGAAGGCGTGGCGGTGACGCGGCTGCAGCACCGCGCCGGCGGCGGCTTCCAGCTCGACACCTCCGCCGGTCGCTGCACCGCCGACCATGTCATCGTCGCCACCGGGGGCTACGACCTGCCCATCGTGCCGCCGAGCGCCCACAGCCTGCCGCCGACGGTCACGCAGCTGCACTCGGTGGACTACCGCAACCCGCAGCAGCTGCCCCCCGGCGACGTGCTGGTGGTGGGCTCGGGCCAGTCGGGCGTGCAGATCATGGAGGACCTGCACATGGCCGGGCGACGGGTGCACCTGGCCGTCGGCCCGGCACCCCGTTCACCACGGGTCTACCGCGGCCGCGAGTCCACCGAATGGCTGCACGACATGGGCTTCTACGACCTGACGGTGGACCGCCACCCGCTGGGCGACGAAGCCCGCTTCAAGACCAACCACTACATGACCGGCCGCGACGGCGGCCACGAGATCGACCTGCGCCGCTTCGCGCTGCAGGGCGTCAAGCTCTACGGCTCGGTGGACCGCGTCGAGGGCGGCACGGTGCACTTCGTGCCCGACCTGACGAAGAACCTCGATGACGCCGACGACGTGTACCTGAGCATCCGCCGCGACATCGACCGCTACATCGCCGCGCGGGGCCTCGAAGCCCCTGCCGAGCCGGCGTTCGAGAAGGCGTGGGCCCCGCCGGTGGACCCGCTGTCGCTGGACCTGCCCGCCGCCGGCATCACGTCGGTGGTATGGGCGATCGGCTTCAAGGCCGACTACCGCTGGATCGACCTGCCGGCGTTCGACGGCCGCGGCCACCCGCGCTTCGAGCGCGGCGTCTCGCCGGTGGCCGGCCTGTACTTCCTCGGCCTGCCGTGGCTGCACACCTGGGGCTCGGGCCGTTTCCTCGGCGTGGCCGACGACGCGCGCCACCTGGTGGAGACCATCGCCGAACGCCGCACCCTCGCGCGGTCGCAAGCGTTGCTCGCCGCATGAACACAGCGCTCGACCAGCGCGACCGCCTGCAGCGCAGCGTGACGCTCGGCATGCCGCAGCTGTGCGCCCGCGGCCTGTCGGAATCATGGCTGTTGAAAGAGGCCGGCGACCTGCACTGGCAGGCGCTGGCGCGCGCGCACGGCCAACGCCCCGGCGACCTGCGCGACGCTGCCGGGCGGCGGCTCTACGCCGCGTTCACGCAGGTGCACCTGCGCCAGGCCCGCCTCGACGCGGCACACGAAGACGAGCCGCTCGCCGGCACCGCACGCTGGCGGCCGGTGGGCCGCTCGCAGGCCTACACGCTGCAGCGCTGGCAGGGGCCTCGCGGCCTGGTGGCCGAGCTGGAGATGCTGTCGGTCTTCATCGCCCGCACCCGCGAGGGCGACAACCGCTCGGTGGTGCGCAGCGCGCTGGCGCATCCCCCGCCCCAGGGCCTCGAACCCTCGCTCGCGCCACTGGCGCAGGCCAGCCACGACGCCGCCCGCGCGGCGCGCGCCGGCGCCTGGGCAGCGCGCTTCGAGCCGCCGCCCGAAACGCTCGAATGGCGCTGCCGCCCCTGCCCGCTGACCGATTTCAATGGCGCGGGACTGCTGTACTTCGCCAGCTTCCAGGCCCTGGCCGACCGCGCCCTGTGGGACTGGGGCCTGAGCCCAGACGGCCACCACACGCTGGAGCGGCAACTGGTGTTCCACGGCAATGTGAACCCCGGCGAGACGGTGCGGGTGCGCTGGCACGGCCAGGCACGGGCCGGGCGCGGGCGCTGGACCTGGCTGCAGGTCAGCGCCGAGGCCGACGGGCGCGCGCTGGCGGACATCGCGACCTGGCAGGGCTGACGCTGCGCCGCGATCATGTCGCCCGCTGTCAGCGGAGTCTCCATGGGGCGGCTCCTGCTCCTACCGAAAGTCGACCTTCACCCATCTTTCGACAGGTGAACCCGGCGGCACGCCTGTCACGATGACCCGCCCGTCGTCTCGAGGAAATACGATGCCCCTGATCGATGCCCATGGCGTCCGTCTCTACTGTCGCTGGGAAGGTCGGGAAGACGCCCCCCGGCTGCTGCTGCTTCATCCGGTCGGTGCCGACCACAGCCTGTGGGACGAGGTCGTGCCGCTGCTGACGCATCGGTTCCAGGTGCTGCGCCCCGATCTGCGCGGCCATGGCGGCAGCGACGCCCCGAGCGGCGACTACCGTCTCGATGAGCTGGCCAGCGACGTGCTGTCGCTGTGCGACCGTGTCGGCTGGGACCGCTTCGCCGTGTGTGGCGTGTCGCTGGGCGGCATGACCGCCGCGCGCATCGCGAGCCTGGCGCCGTCCCGGGTCACCGCGCTGGCCGTTTGCAGCGCCTCGCCGCGGATGGGGCAGCCTCCCGGCGGATGGGACACCTTCGCGCAACTCGCGCTGAGCCAGGGCATGGGCCCGATCGCCGACGGCATGCGCGATCGCATGTTCGGCGAGGCCTTCCGGGCCGCGGCGCCCGCCATCGTGCAACGAGCGCACCGTGTCACCACGTGGATGGCACCGCAGGGATACGCCGGTGCCGTGGCGGTCCTGCGCGACGCCGACCTGACCCCGCTGCTGCCCTCGCTGCACCTTCCGGCGCTGGTGATGCGCGGCCGGCAGGACGCCCTGGTGCCGATCGCGGCCGCGGAGGCCTGGACGAACGGGCTGCCCCAGGCCACCCTGCACAGCTTCGAGTGCGGACACTTCCCGCCGCTGGAAGACCCGGCGGCGTTTGCCGACGTGCTGCAGCAGTTCGTGGCGCCAGCCCTCGGCGCCTGACCATGTGGACAGGCGCACCTCCCTGACAGGGGGCGCGCCTGCACGGTCGCTTTTGATGGGGAGCTTGTGCTGTCCTCGGTGCCCTACGCGCGCTCGCTGCGCGCGCGCCGAGCAGGCACGAGTGACGGCGTTTCCAGCTTCAGCGTTTCCAGATTGACCTGGCGCTGAAGATCCTTGTCCTTGCTCATCGCGCGCAAGCCGGCGACGTGGCGCGCGAGCTCGTCCGGATCGGTGCAGTTGTACACCAGCTTCTTGAATGCCGAGGCTTGCGGCGATGCCTGCTCCATGAAGACGCGACGCCGCTCTTCCGAGTAGCGATCGAGTACCTCGTCACCCACCTCGCCCTGAATGACGGCGGCCAGTGCTTCATACAGCACATACGAATCGAACAGGCCGGATGTCAGGCCCATGCCGCCGGTGGGATTCGTGATGTGGGCGGCATCACCGGCAAGCACGACGCGACCCACGCGCATGCTGCTGACCGTGCGTTGATGCATCCGATAGGGGGAGTACTGCACCAGCTCGTACTGCTTGTCGCCCGGCAGCACGGCGTCGAAGTACGCCCGGATGCGCTCGACGATGCCGGTTTCCGGCAGGCTCGCGTCCTCGCTGAAAGTGCAGCGATGCAGGTTGGTTTCATCGAGCTTCATCACGATGTTGCCGTACTGGGGATCGATGCGCCAGTTGGCGTCCCAGTAGCCGTGCCTCGCGAAGTCGAAACGAATGTTTGTGGCGACGAAGCGCTCCGGCCACGTCATGCCGTCCATCGACAAACCCAGGGTTTCGCGCACGGTGCTGCGTCCGCCGTCCGCGCCGATGACCCAACCCGCGCGGAACTCACGAGGACCCTCGGGGGAAGCCGTCTGGACCGTGACGCCCTTGTCGTCCTGCTCGATGCCCGTCACACGGGTGTTGAAGATGACTTCGGTGCCGGGCAGCCGTTGCAGATGTGCCTTCGCGATCTCGGCCAGCTTGTTTTGCCCGAGCGTCACCATGTAGGGATACGGCGTGATGCCCTCCAGGGAGTCGAGGTGAAGGTCCATGTGCTCGTCCATGGAGGGGACCATCATGCGCAGCCCGTGGCAGCGCAAGCCGATGCGCTCGGCGTCTTCGAGAATGCCCAGGCGTGCGAGCCCCGGCAGTACCGCCCAGTGATAGCCCGAGGCGCGAGGTGAATCGACGATGGCAGGCTCCGCTTCGAGCACCGTGACCCTGATGCCGGCCTGCGCCAAACCCAGGGCGCACACGAAGCCGACCGGACCGGCACCCACCACAACGACATTGCTCTGCGCCACTGGTTTCCTCATGAAGGCATCCTCGGAATCGTTCGAGATGCACTCTACGGATCGCCGCGCGTGCGAGCGCCTTTCTAAAGATAGGGTTCGTCGTCCAATCGGTGGAAGAGCTCGGCTTCACCGCGGCCACGCTTGGCCCGTCAGTCCTTCGGTCACTCGCGTCAACGGCGACGACCAGGAGAACCCGTCGGCTCCCCGGTCATCGGATGCGCATAGTGGTATGGAACAAAGATGCGACCCAGGAGAGGGTCGGGCTCCTGGCTTGGCGCATCAGGAGGAAAACTGTCGTCCGCGGGTGCGCTGTCGAACACCAGCGGGGCCGACAGGGTGAGCTGCGCATAGAACGTCGGAGCCCACCACACACTGCGGATCTTCCATCGCCCGCCCTCTCGGACATATTCGTTCTCGTACACACCTTCGGCCCACAGCACCGCGCCTCCTCCGGGCGGAGAATTGCCTTGCACCACGGCGCGCGCGCGCATCCGGGCGCTGAGCCCATCGGGGGCCAGTGTGGTGACCATCTGAAGCTGCACATGGTTGATGAACTCGTCCCGGTGCAGCCCTGCACGGTCGCCGCCCAGGCAGTGGTGGAGGAAGTGCCTGATGCGCTCCTTTCCCACATAGCGGCCACGACGGCCGATTTCGATGGCAGGCCGTTCATCGCAGAACAGATCCGTCAGTTCATCCCACAACCGGTTGTCGATGTAATAGCCGTACATCGCCTGCAGCCGCTCGATCGCTTCACGATCTTCGATACTGGCCAGTCGCCTCTCGAGCTCGGCCAGCCGCTCGCAGAGTTTTTCGGTCTCAAGGGTCATGCATCTCTCTTGTCCGGGCACCGGCCCGGTGGTCCACAGTGTCGCCACGGCGCCATGGGTCAGGAAGCAGTCGGATGCTTGGGAACGTGTCAAGCTGTGGCTTGGCGGTCCTGCATGTCGTGGTGCTCGGCCAGGCGCCGCATCAACCGCACCAGCCGGGGGTCGCGGCGCATCACCGGTGCAACAGCGCAGCGGACCTGCAAGCTGGGCAGCGGCTGGTCCATGGCCACGCGCACGAGCGCATCCGGACGAAGAAAGCCCTCGCCCGCGCGCTCGAAGAGACAACCGAAACCCAGCCCTTCGCGCAGTGACGACACGACCAGGCCGAACTCGCTCGTCTCGAGCGCCACTCGCGGGGGCGCCACGCCGGCGCGATGCAACACCTCGTCGATCATTTGACGCAGCGGATGCCCGCTGGGCAGCCCCACATACCCCTCCAGTGCGAGCTCACGCACCGAGACCCTCTCGCGGCGCGCCAACGGATGCGAAGCACCGACGTAGATGGCCAGCGGTTCGTTCCAGGCATGCGACGACTCAAAGGTGTGGGGCACATCGAGCGCATAGAAGTAGCCGGCACTGAGCTGCCCGCCCCGCAGCGCCTCGTCAAGGCGCGCTGCGGTGAAGACGCTGTAGTCCAACCGCACAGAGAGCGCAGGCTTGGCTCGCTCGAGTTCCGCCAAGGCCCCTTGCAGCCGGCGGACGATGAACGCGTGCATCCCCAGGGTCAGGCGCTCCCGACCCTCCCCGTCAAGAGGACCGGCGCATTCATCCAGCAGCAGCGCCACGCCACGAAGGATCTGCTGCACGTGGCGGTGCACCCGTTCGCCCTGGGGGGTCAACAGGGCCGAAACGCCGGGGCGACGGTCGAACAGGGGCACGCCGAGACGATTCTCGAGTTCGCGGACATGGTCACTGACCGCCACCTGCGTGATCTCCAACGTTTCGGCACAGCGGCGAAAGCTCCCTTGCTCCACCACTTCGGCGAAGATCTTCAGCTGTCTCAAGGTGATCGGCAACATGGCTGCATTAAGCCAGCGATCTGCCGGGTCATACAAGCCGGCGGGCCCCGGACACGGGTCAATGCCAAGCTTTTCCTTATCGGCCCAGCAGCCGACAGGCTGCTTCCTTTGGAGACCACCGGCCCCTACAGTGGCTTCACTTTGCGGCCATCCCGGCCCCACCGCACAGGAGACAAGATGCCAACGATCGAAAGCACCCCGCTTCCGAACGGCTTGGGTGCACGGGTGTACTACGACCCCGCTCGCGCCCCGAACGCTGATGAGGTCCGGACACTCGCGGCGCTGTTCACCCGCCATCAGCTGCTGTTGTTCCAGCCCACCCAGCTGAACGTCCAACAGCTGGCGGACTTTGCGTCCGCCTTCGGCAAGCCTGACGACCGGCACGGCCGTTTGGCGACGGCAATCGAGATCGCCGGTGTGCGCATCGTCGAGAACGTCGAGCAGGGTTCCGCGGGCCCCCGCGGCAGCAGTGAGCTGTACTGGCACTCGGACCGCTTTTTCAACCCGGTGGCGGCCGGTCTTCTGTACGCCGACGTCGTGCCGGAAGAAGGTGGCGACACCAGCTTCGCCGACATGTACGCGGCACTGGCGGCGTTGCCGCCGTCACTGGCGAAGGCGATCGAAGGCCGCCGCATCAAGCAGGACGTCGTGTTCGACGCGCAGGGCCGCCCCGGCATGCGGCCGGTCGGGCAACTCATCGACGACGTCGTGACATCGCCTGGCATCGAAACCGACATCGTGCAGCGTCATCCGCGCAGCGGCCGTCCGTTCCTCTATCTGGGCAATCGCCAGAACAGCCACATCGTCGGGTTGTCGCTGGACGAGAGCGAATCGCTGCTCGATGACCTCTATGCCCATGCCGGTCAAGCGCGCTTCCATTACCGCCATCACTGGCAGGCCGGCGAGCTCATCCTGTACGACAACCGCTGCTGCATGCACCGTCGCGAGGAATTCGATGCGCGCGCGGCACGCCGACTGTTCGCCGCCGTGGTCGACACGTCGGAGGTGCTATGAGTGCACCCCGAAAGTGGGGCATCACCGGCGCGAGCGGGCCGTTCGGCTCGGGGGTCGTGAGAACGCTGGTGCAGCAGCATGGCATTTCGCCGCAGCAACTGGTGCTCGTCAGCCGGTCGCCGGACCGGCTGGACGAGTGGGCGGCGAGCGGGGCCGATGTGCGCCGTGCCGACTTCGACAATGGCACGGCGCTGACCGAGGCGCTGCGAGGCGTCGACCGCCTCCTGATGATCAGCACGAGCCGCGTCGGCGGACGGGCACCGCAGCACCGCACCGCGATCGAGGCCGCGAGAGACGCCGGCGTTCGGCACGTCGTCTACACCTCATTCGTCGGCAAGGCCCAATACCCGGCCATCTCGGTGCGAGAACATCGGTTCACCGAGGACCTGCTGCAGGCCAGCGGCATGGCGTGGACGATCCTGCGCAATTCGCAGTACGCCGAGGCGATGCGCGACGCCGGCGGGCCTGCGGCACTGCGGTCCGGCACCTGGATCTCGAGCAGCGGGAACGGCCGCATCGCGATGGTCAGCCGGGAGGACTGCATCCGCAGCGCCGCTGCCGTCATGGCGGGCAGCGGGCACGAGGGCCACATCTACGACATCACAGGCCCTGCCCTGGTCACCTTCGCAGAGGTCTGCGCGCTGATCGCCAAGATCACCGGGCACCCGATCGACTACCGGCCTGTCGACGATGAAGGCCTGTACGCATTTTTCGATCGCTGCGGCATCCCGCGCTCGACCCAGGACAACCTGAACGTCGATGGCTACGGCTGGTGCAGCGACGAGATGGTGTCGTTCGAGGCCTCCCTTCGCGCCGGCGCCTTCGCGGTGCTGTCCGATCACGTGAAACAACTCACCGGGCAGGCACCCGAGTCGATTGACTCGTTCCTGGCGCGTCACCGCGACACGATGCTGCGAGCCGCCGGCCTGCCTCAGACGCCCTGAAGGAGACAACATGCAAGTGATGGACAAGACCACCGACGGCGCCCCGGTGACCCGCCTGGTGACGTTGCCTTACCCCCGCTTCTCGAACCTCGAGGAGATCCCCTGGAAGCCGTGGGTCATGCCCGGCGTGACCTGCAAGCTGCTGTCGGTGAACCGCGTGAATGGCGGCTTCACGTGCCTGCTGAACGTCCCTCCAGCGGATGTCGCGCCGGTGCATCACCACCTCGGCGCGCTCGAGATATTCGTCATGAGTGGCGACATGTCGTACGAAGACGCCGACATCGGCCGCGCCGGTTCGTACCTGTACGAGCCCGCGGGCGACATCCATCAGCCGCGCACGAAGGACGGCACGGTCCTCCTGTGCGTCTTCCACGGCCCGATCGCCGGCTTGGAAGACGATGGCCGGGTGGCGGGCATCGTTGACCAGGCAGCGATGCTGCGCTGGGCGGAGGAGCATGGAGTCATCGACCATGTCGCCAACCGGTAAAGTGAATCGCCGCTTCGACGCCAACGTGGTCCTGGTCACCGGGGCCGCAGGCGGCATCGGCCTGGCGACCGCCCAGGCCTTCGCGGCCGAAGGCGCCGCCGTCATGCTGGCAGACCGCGACGACGCACGGGTCGCAGCGGCCGCCGCCGCGTTGCGTGAGGCAGGCGCCGAAGCCGACCATGTCAACGCCGACATCTCGAGCGCCGATGACTGCCACCGCATGGTCGATGCCGCGGTGCGGCGCTTCGGCGCGCTCCACGTCGCCTTCAACAATGCGGCCGTTCCGAGCCCACTGGGCGTGGCGTTCGAGGACTTCTCGGTCGAGCAGTGGGACCGCGTGATCGCCGTCAACCTGTCCGGCATGTTCTACGCGATGAAGGCCGAGGTGCCTGCGCTGAAAGCAGCCGGGGGCGGCGCCATCGTCAACACGGCCTCCGTGGCCAGCTTGGTGGCCGCGGCCGGCATGACCCCTTACACCGCGTCGAAACACGGCGTTGCCGGCCTGACCCGCGGCGCCGCCTTGGATCTCGTCCGACAGGGCATCCGCGTCAACGCAGTGTGTCCGGGAATGGTCGACACGCCGATGCTCGACAAGGCCCGCGAGGTGCCGGGGGTGCTCGAACAACTGAGTGCGCAAACGCCGATCGGCCGCATCGCGAGTCCGGAGGAGATCGCTCGAGTGGTGCTCTTCCTCGCCTCGAAGGAGGCGAGTTACATGATCGGCGCGCTCGTCACCGTGGACGGCGGTGTCACGGTGCAGTAGGGAAGCCGATCGCAAGCGCCAATCGGCGATCGTCGATCGCCTATCTTTCGGTAGGCGCTTGGTCGCCGTTTAGGGAAGCAGCATCAGCGGCTTTGCGCACGGGCAGAGCGCAGGCTGTCTTCACAAGCGACTGGCCCTTTGATCGGCTTCCTTCTTCATGTCCGAAGGCTCCACTCAGCTTGACTCGCCAGCGCCGCGGGTTCGCACGCTTCAACCGCTGCTCTCACTGACGGGCGGCCTTGCGGTGGCGTCGCTGTACTACGCGCAGCCGATCCTTGGCCACATCGCCGATGCGCTGCAGCTCACCGCTGCCGACGTCGGCCTCGTGGTGGCGGTCACCCAACTCGGCTACGCCATCGGCATCCTGCTGCTGGCCCCACTGGGCGACCGGCTGGACCGGCGCCGGCTCGTCGCCTGGAAGCTGGCGGGCCTGACAGCCTCCTTGCTGCTCACTGCCACGGCGTGGAGCCTGCCGGTTCTGCTGGGCGCGGTCCTGTTCACAGGGTTGTGTGCCACGGCGGCCCAGGACATCGTGCCGACGGCAGCCGCGCTGGCCCCGGCGGAGTCCCGGGCGCGGGCGGTGGGTGAGACGATGACCGGTTTGCTGCTCGGCATCGTGGTGTCGCGGGTGTTCAGCGGCTACGTCGGGCAGATCGCCGGTTGGCGCACCGTGTACGGGCTGGCCGCATCGGCGGTCGCCGTTGCCGGCCTCTGCCTGTACCGGCGGTTGCCGGCGCAGAAGGCCAGCACGCAAATGGGCTACCAGGCCCTGCTCGGTTCGATGCTCGGACTGCTGCGCCGGCATCGCCCGCTGCAACTGGCTTGCCTGGTACAGGGTCTGCTGTCGATGGGCTTCAGCGCCTTTTGGTCAACCCTCGCCATCTGGCTTGGGCAGGCTCCGTTCCATCTCGACAGTGATGCGGCCGGGCTGTTCGGCCTCGCCGCCGCGGTCGGAGCGCTCGCCGCGCCCCTCACCGGCCGCCGTGCCGACCGGCGCGGGGCGCCGCACGTGATCCGGCTCGGCATCGCACTCGCGGCGGGCGGCTATCTGCTGCTGTGTGTGCTGCCACTGCTCGAACGCCACACCGCGCTGTTCGTGCTCGGCCTGGCAGTCTTCGTGTTCGATCTCGGCGGCCAGGTGGCGCTGGTGGGCCACCAGGCACTGGTCTACGGACTCGACCCCGCGGCGCGCAGCCGGCTCAACGCCGTCTTCTTCACCTTCAATTTCCTCGGCATGGCGGTCGGCGCCTTGCTGGGCAGCTGGCTGCTCGGTGGCTTCGGCCTGGTGGCGGTCGGTGGCCTGGCGGCCGGTGCCGCCGTGACCGCAGGGGCCCTGCGGCTCTGGGCCGACAAAGCCCCGGCAGCCGTTCCCCTTCCTCGATGACGTTCCAGCTCGTCCCCCAGATCCAGGAGACTTCCCCATGCGCTACAAGACCCTCGGCCGCACCGGCCTGTACGTTTCGGAACTGTGCCTCGGCACGATGACCTTCAGCGGCAGCGACGAACGGGCCGGTTTCTTCCGCTCGTTCGGACAGCTCGAACAGCCCGCGGTCGACCGCATGGTGGCGCTGGCGCTCGAGCACGGCGTGAACTTCATCGACACCGCCGACGTCTATGCCTTCGGCGTCTCCGAGAGCCTGACCGGACAGGCGTTGCGCAACCTCGGCGTCGCGCGTTCGGACGTCGTGCTGGCGACCAAGTTCACCGCGCCGGTCGGCCCCGGGCCGAACGACCGAGGCGCCTCACGAGGTCACCTGATGGACTCGGTCCACGCCAGCCTGAAGCGCTTGCAGACCGACCACATCGACCTGTACCAGGTGCACGCCACCGATCACGTCACGCCGCAGGAGGAAACGCTGCGCGCGCTGGACGATCTGGTGCGCCAGGGCAAGGTGCGCTACACCGGCGTGTCCAACCAGCATGGTTGGCGCATCATGAAGGGCCTCGGACTGGCCGACCGCCACGGCTGGACCCGCTATGCCACCGTGCAGGCCCATGCCTCGGTGGCCAACCGCGACATCGAGCATGACATCGTGCCGCTGCTGCGCGAGGAGGGTCTGGGCCTGCTGGTCTGGAGCCCGCTCAGCGGTGGCCTGCTGTCGGGCAAGTTCGGCCCGGGCGCGCCGGCCGACGCCGGCAGCGGCCGGCGCGAACAGATGGACTTCCCGCCGGTCGACCGCGACCGCGCCTGGGCCTGCATCGAACAGATGCGTGCCATTTCGAAGGCCCGCGGCTGCACGGTGGCCCAGGTTGCGCTGGCGTGGCTGCTGCACCAGGCGCATGTCACCAGCGTGATCGTCGGCGCCCGGACGCCCGAACAACTGCGCGACAACCTCGGCGCCGCACAACTGACGCTGGACGACGCCGAACTCGCGCTGCTCGACGCCGCCGGCCGCCCGGCGCCGCAGTACCCGGGCTGGATGGTGGATTACGGCACCTCGCAAAGGGTACCGCAGCCGTTCGTTCCGAAGGTGTAACAGGAGCGGGAGGGCCCTTCACCCACCTATCCTTCGACAGGCGATTCGTCTCCCCCCGGCGCGCAGCATACGCGCCGGACCTCAGGAGACAAGCATGCCCCCTCTCTCACCCGCCGATCGCATGGCCGCCGAATGGGCCTGCGAGCGCTTGGTCAAGCACTTCGCCCAGCTCAATGATGCGTGGGACCACGAAGGCATCGCCGCACTGTTCGTCGAGGACGCGAAGTTCTCCCGCCCGCTGGCACCCGACGACTACCTGCAAGGCCGTGCGGCCATCCATGCGATGTTCCGCGACCGGCCAAAGCGCCTGGCACGACACGTGATGACCACGATCGTGATCGACGTCACCTCGCCGACGACAGCCAAGGGCCGCAGTTATCTGACCTACGTGTCGAACCCCGACGGCAACGCTCCTACACCGGCCCAGGCCGAGCCCGGGTTGATGTTCGGCCAGTTCGATGACGAGTTCGTGCTCACCGACGACGGCTGGCGCTTCAAGGTGCGCCGCGGCAGCGTGATCCTCAAGACCTGAGGGCGGCGACCATGAGCCATCCCAAGTTCCTGCGCTGGCAGGTCGGCGACGTCACGGTCACGCGCATCGTCGAAACGGCCCCGATCACGTCTCCGGTGTCCATGATGTTTCCGGACGACGACCGGTCGCTGCTCGCGCCGCACGACTGGCTGAAGCCGCATTTCCTGTCGCCCGAGGGCGAGATGCTGGTGGCCTGGCAGTGTTTCGTCGTGGAGACGCCCGAGCGGCGCATCATGGTCGACACCTGCATCGGCAACGACCGCAAGCGCTTCTTCGACATCTTCAGCAACCTCAGCACCCCGTTCCTGAGTGATCTGCAGGAGGCCGGCTATCCGCCGCAGAGCATCGACACGGTGCTCTGTACGCACCTGCACTACGACCACGTCGGCTGGAACACCCACCGCGTCGACGGCCGCTGGGTGCCGACGTTCCCCAACGCCCGGTATTTGTTCGGCCGCGTCGAGTGGGAACACATCCACCACCTCGCCGCCGCAGGCGACTGGCATGCGGACCACCTGCCCGATGCACTGCAACCGGTGATGGACGCCGGCCTGGCGGACCTGATCGAAACCGAACACACCGTGTGCCGCGAGGTGCGGCTGTTCCCCACGGTGGGCCACACGCCCGGCCACGTCAGCGTGCACATCGAATCGCGCGGCGAGGTCGCGGTGATCACCGGCGACATCATGCACCACCCGGTGCAGATGGCCGTGCCCGACAAGGCCTGCAGCTTTGACCACGACAAGGCGCAGGCCTGCTGCACCCGCCGCAGCTTCCTGGCGCAGTACCAGGACCGCGGCGCCCTCGTCATCGGCAGCCACTTCCCCGACCCCACGGCCGGCCACGTGCGCAGCCGCGACGATGCCTGGTGGTTCGACACCACCGCGACCCGCCGCTGAACCCCGACAAACCGTTCCAGGAGACCTTCCATGCCCCAGGCCCGCAACGCCAACGAACAACTGGTCATCGATTTCTTTGCCACGCTGAGCACCGGCGATCTCGCCCGCGTGCGCACCTTCTTCGACGACGACACGACGTGGGCGCCGATGGTGAAGGACGTGCCCGGCGCCGGCGAGCACAAGGGCGCCGCGATCGTCGACGAGTTCCTCGGCCCGGTGCGGGGGCTGTTCAAGGCCGGCGACCCGAAGGTGCACGTCGACAACCTGGTGTCCAGCGACAACTTCGTGATGTGCGAAACCCGCGGCATCGGCACGCTGGCCGATGGCCGGCCGTACGAGAACCTCTACGCCTGGGCGATCCAGATCGAGGGCGGACGCATCAAGCGCATCCGCGAGTACTTCGACAGCCACTACGTCATGCAGCTGTTCGGGGCCGGTCAATGAGCTGGGACTTCACCGGCACCACGGTGCTGATCTCCGGTTCGGGTCGCGGCCTCGGCCGCTCGACGGCACAGCACCTGGCCTCGCTGGGCGCCACCGTCGGCATCACCGACATCGATGCAGCCGCATGCAACGAAACGGTCGAGCTGATACGGGCCGCCGGCGGCCAGGCGCACGGATACGCGGCCGACCTGTCGCACCGCCAGGCCTTCCTCGACGTGGCCGCGTCGTTCGCGAAGGACAGCGGCCCCCTGCGTGCGGTGATCAACAACGCGTCGGTGTTGCGCTACGAGGCGATCGAGGACATCGAGGAAGACACCGTCGACCTGATGCTCGGCGGTGGCCTGAAAACGGTGTTCTGGGGAGCGCAGGCGCTGCTGGCCCAGATGGACGCGGCCAAGGGCGGCAGCATCCTCAACTACGCCTCGCCGGTGTCGTATCGCGGCTATCCGCGTTCGGCGGTGTACACCGCCGTGAAAGGCGCGGTGCTGGCCGTCACCCGCGTGATGGCCGCCGAACTCGGCCCGCGCGGCGTGCGGGTGAACGCCCTCGCGCCAGGCTCGGTACCCACGCCCGGCGCGGTGGCCTTCGTGTCGAAGGAGGAATACGCGAAGCGCGCCGCCACGATCCCGCTGCGCCGGCTGGGCAGCGACGACGACAACGCGCGCGCTGCCGCCTTCCTGCTCAGTCCTGATGCCAGTTTCATCAACGGCGCCGTCTTGAATGTCGACGGCGGCATCGTCGCGGCCGGTTGACCCCATAGCAAGCAACGACCCCATGACCCACGCCAACACCCGCTCGCTGTCGCGCGAGCGACTGCAACACCTGCGCTCGGTGATCGAGCACGACATCGCGCAAGGACGCTACCACGGCGCCGTGATCCGCATCTCGCTCAACGGCGAGGTGGGCCTGGACGACGTCATCGGCGCGGCCGATGCGGCGCAGGAGAAGCCGCTGGCGAAGGACTCGGTGTTCAGCATCTTCTCGCTGACCAAGGCCTTCACCAACGTGCTCGGCCTGCGCGCCGTGGAACTCGGCCAGCTTGCGCTCACCACCAAGGTGGTCGACGTCATCCCCGAGTTCAAAGGTGCCCCGCGTGACAAGAGCACGCTGTATCACCTGTTGACGCACACCAACGGCATGCCGGGCTTGTGGATTCCCAAGCCCGACATGTACCAGGACCGCCTCGACGAGCTGGTGCAGGCGGTGTGTGCGAACGTGCACGGCGTGGTCGACCCGGGCCTGCGCTGCGACTACTCGCCACTGGCCAACCAGGTGCTGATCGGCGAGATGCTGCGGCGCACCGATCCGAAGGGTCGCGGCTTCAGCGACCTGATCCGCGAAGACCTGTTCGAGCCGCTGAAGATGGTCGACACGCACATGGGCGTGCGTCCCGACCTGCGCGCACGCAAGGTGGTGCCGGACATGCGCGGCGTGATCCCGATCCAATGCCTGGGCCGCACGCAGCCGGGGCCGTTCAGCCTGTTCGAGGAAGAGGTGTGCGAGGCACCGCACGTCGGCGCCGTCTCCACCACCGCGGACCTCTGGCGCTTCGCCGAGATGCTGCGCCGCGGCGGCGAGCTCGACGGCGCGCGCATCCTGTCGCCGCGCATGATCGAGAAGGCCCGGCAGAACCACACCGGCGATCTCTACAACGAGCTGTACCGCGGTGTCGCGCTGCGCGCCGGCTGGTTCGATCCGCCGCCCGCCTACATCGGCCTGGGCTTCAGCGTGCGCGGCCCCCGCATCGTGCACCACCAGTTCGGCACGCTGACCTCGCCGGAGACCTTCGGCAACTACGGCGCCGGCACCACGATGTTCTGGGTCGACCCGTCGATCGGCCTGACCTTCGCGTGCCTCACCGCCGGCGTGATGACACAGGCCGCCAACATCGAGCGCTACCAGCGCCTCTCCGACATCGCCGTCTCGGCCGTGGTCTGAACCGTGGGCAACGCTTCCCCTTACGACTTCATCATCGTCGGTGCCGGTTCGGCCGGCTGCGTGCTGGCCAACCGGCTCTCTGCCGACCCGCGTCACCGCGTGGCCTTGATCGAGGCTGGACCGCCCGACGACCACTGGGTGCTGAGCGTGCCCACCGGCGTGGCCGCGGCACTCGGCAAGCCGCAGTTCAGCTGGGGCTACGAAAGCACGCCACAGCCCGGCCTCGGCCACCGGCCGTTCCCGATCCCGCGCGGCAAGGTGCTGGGCGGTTCGAGCTCGGTCAACGGCATGGTGTACTTCCGCGGCCATCCCGGCGACTTCGACGACTGGGCCGCGGTGGAAGGCGCCACCGGCTGGGCCTACCGGGACGTGCTGCCGTACTTCCTGCGCTCCGAGGACAACCCGCCGTTCGCCGGCTCGCCCTACCACGGCACCACCGGCGAGATGCGGGTGTCGGACCCGCCGCGGCCGAACCCACTGGTGCACAGTTTCCTGGAGGCCACAGAGGCCCTCGGACAGCGCCGGTGTACGGACTTCAATGGTCCCGATCCGGAGGGCTACGGCCTGCGACAGGCAACGATCCGCGAGGGCCGCCGGGAGTCGATGGCCACGGCCTTCCTGCACCCGGTGCGGCACCGTCGCAACCTCGAGGTGATCACCGGTGCGCTGGTCGACCGCGTGATCATCGAGAACGGCCGTGCGGTCGGCGTGCGGGTGCACCTCGCCGGCGAAATGCGCGACCTGCGGGCCCGCGCCGAGGTGGTGCTGTGCGGCGGCGCCTACGGCTCGCCTTCGGTGCTGCTGCGCTCGGGCGTCGGCGATGCGGCTGAACTGCAGGCCTTGGGACTCCCGGTGCAGCACCACCTGCCGGCCGTCGGCCGGGGCCTGCGCGACCATCCCAGTGCAGCGGTGCAGGTCTACACCGACCACGACCACACGTCGTATGGCGTCTCGGCCCGCTCGATGCTGCGCAACCTCGGCAACCTGGCCGAATACCTGCTGTGGCGGCGCGGCCCGATCGGCGGCAACGTGTTCGAGGCCACCGGCTTCGTCAAGACCGATGCAGCGCTGAAACGGCCCGACCTGCAGCTGGTCTTCATGCCCGCCCACCGCGGACCCAAGCCGACCCCCCTGCCGCTGGGCCACGGCTACGGCGTGCTGTCGATCCTGGCGCGGCCGAAGAGCCACGGACGTGTCACGCTGGCCTCGACCGACCCGGCCGCCAAGCCGCTGATCGACCCGCACTTCTACGAGGATCCCTCGGACCTCGCGGTGGTGCGCCGTGGTCTGGTGATGGCTCGCGAGATCCTCGGCCAGCCTGCGTTCCAGCGTTACGGCGGCCGCGAGATCCTGCCGGGCACGGCGGTGCAGGACGACACGGCGTTGGACGAGTACATCCGTCGCACCACGGTGACGGTGCACCATCCCGGCTGCACCTGCCGCATGGGCGGCGACGAGAACACCACCGTGGTGGATGCCGCGCTGAAGGTGCGCGGCGTTGCGGGACTGCGCGTGGCCGACGCATCGGTGTTCCCCACGCTGATCGCCGGCAACACGAATGCCGCGGTGGTGATGATCGCCGAGAAGGCGGCCGACATGATCCTCGGCAAGCCCGCCCCCGCCGCGATTGATCTGCCGCACGCAGCATGACACGCCGGCCCGCGTTGTGACCGGGCTCCGCATCCGGCGCGGCCGCATCCGTCTGTCGAAGGTGGAGCGCTCGCATGCAGATGATCCTCATTCGCCACGGCGAATCGATCTGGAACCGCTCCCAGCGGTTCACAGGCTGGGCCGATGCTGGTTTGACACCGCACGGCGTGCGGCAAATGCGACAGGCTGCACGACAACTGATCGGGCGGGGGGTCCACGTGGGCGCCTGTTTCACCTCGACACTGCAGCGCAGCATCGAGGCGGCCCATGCCCTGCTCGACTGCCTGCCCGAAGGGCCGCTCCTTCTCCAGCCGGACTGGCGTCTGAACGAACGGCACTACGGCGCGCTGACAGGGCTGAACAAGCAAGACGCGGTACGCGACCACGGAGCGGAGCAGGTACGACGCTGGCGCCGCAGTTTCGAGGTCGCCCCGCCGCCGCTGACCACACTCGATGCACTGGGCGACGTACCGCTGTGGGCCGACAGCGGCATCTCGACGCCCTCGGGCGAATCGTTGCGCGACGTCGTCGAGCGCGTGGAGGCCGTCTGGCATGAACGCCTGCGACCCGCGCTCCATCCCACGACGGCCACCCTGGTGGTCGCGCACGGCAACTCATTGCGCGCCCTGCGCATGATGGTGGAACGACTCGACTCACAGGCCATCGTCGGCTGTGAGGTCGACAACGCATCGCCGATCGTTTACACGTTCGACAGGCACCTCGGGCTGCAGCGGGTCGAATGCGTGCCCGCCTTCGAACCCACACCCTCCCACATTCTCTGATTCGACAGGGGACCCACGATGAGCCACGACGAACCGCGCGTCCTCGCCCAAGACTGTGTGGCACGCCATCTGATCGACCGGCATGCGATCGAACGCCCGGAGGCGCTCTTCGCTTCGTTCGAGGACGGCCAGCACTGGACGTACCGCACATTGCGCACCGAGGTGACGGGCTGCGCGGTCGCCCTGCAGCAACTGGGCGTTCAGCAGGACCAGCTGGTGCTGCTGTGGTTGCCGCCGGGACCCGATGCGCTGCGCCTGCTGCTGGCGGTGCAGTACCTCGGGGCGGTGGCGGTGCCGATCAACACGGCCTACCGCGGGGGTTTGCTGGCCCATGTGCTTCAGAACACCGGAGCGGCGCTTGCGATCGTCGACGGCCGGCTTGCAGACCGCCTGGCCGACGTCGAGCGATCCGAACTGCGTCAGGTGGTGGTCCTCGGCCCCGAGCGCCCCGCCCTGCCCCACGTGACGGTGCATGGCGCCGAACGACTCGCCGCCCTCGGTGAACCCGGCCCACCTCCGCGCCCGATCGAAGGCTGGGATACACAGGCGGTTCTGTACACCTCGGGTACCACCGGTCCGTCCAAGGGCGTGCTGTCGAGCTACCTGCACCTTCACAGCACGGTCCAGGCCATGGTGCACGTCGGGCCGCAGGACTGCAACCTGGCCAGCCTTCCGCTGTTTCATGTCGGCGGCATCCTGGCGATCTACATGGCACTGATCCATGGCGGCTCTCTGGCGATGATCGAATCGTTCAGCACCAGCCGCTTCTGGGACACCGTGCGCCAACACCGCGTGACCACGACCGGCCTGCTCGGGGCGATGGTGCAATTCTTGATGAAGCAACCGCCATCGCCGGACGAGCGCCGCCATCCGCTGCGCAGCGTGATGGTGGCGCCCCTGACGGACGACGCGGTCGACTTCAGTGCCCGCTTCGGCGTGGACGTGTACACCGAGTACAACATGACGGAGCTGTGCATGCCGATCTTCTCCGACAGGAACCCGCGCAATGTCGCCAGCTGCGGACTGGCACGGCGCGGCGTCGAACTGCGCATCGTCGACGCACACGACAACGAGGTGCCCGACGGACAAGTCGGAGAGCTCATCGTGCGCACTGCGCGACCTTGGCAGCTGAGCCACGGCTATCTGAACAACCCGCAGGCCACCGCGAGCAGCTGGCGCAACGGCTGGTTCCATACCGGCGACGCCTTCCGGCGTGATCAGCAAGGCCAGTACTGCTTCGTGGACCGCCTGAAGGACACGCTGCGCCGCCGTGGCGAAAACATCTCGTCGTTCGAGGTCGAGGTGGAACTGCTCGCCCATCCCGCGGTGCGGGAAGCGGCGGTGGTCGGCGTCCCGGCAGCGGAGTCAGAGGACGAGGTGCTGGCGGTGCTGTCCCTGGTGCCGGGCGCCACCATCGGTGCGGCCGAGCTGATCAACTTTCTGCGGCCGCGCCTGGCCGAGTTCATGGTGCCGCGCTACATACGGCTGTTGCCGGAGCTGCCGAAGACCCCGACCAACAAGCCGCTCAAGCATGTGCTCAAGACCGAGGGCGTGACACCGGACACCTGGGACCGCGAGGCCGCCGGCCTCTCGGTGAAGCGACAGCGCCTGGCACCGCGGCGGATCGTCCAGTGAGCGCGACCGAAACCACGGCCGCAGGCCCCTTGGTCGGCCTGAAGGTGCTGGAGTTTGCCGGCCTGGGTCCGGCACCGTTCTGCGCCATGCTGCTGTCTGACCTGGGCGCCGACGTGCTGCGCATCGATCGCCCCGGCACGCCGTCCGATGACTGCTTCGACTTCACGCACCGCGGCCGCCGGTCGGTCGCGCTGGACTTGAAGCGCCCGGAAGGACGGGATGCTGCGTTGGCCTTGTCCGACCGGGCCGACGTGCTGCTCGAAGGTTTCCGCCCCGGTGTGATGGAGCGCCTGGACTTGGGCCCGCAGACGCTGCTCGCACGCCACCCTTCACTGGTCTACGGGCGCATGACGGGCTGGGGGCAGGACGGCCCGCTGGCCCAGGCACCCGGTCATGACCTCAACTACATTGCGCTCGCCGGAGCATTGCATGGCATCGGCCCGCACGATCAACCCGCCATCCCGTTGAACCTGGTGGGCGATTTCGGGGGCGGTGCGCTGTATCTGGCGGTGGGCGTCCTCGCGGCGCTCCTGCATGTGCGGGAAGGGGGACCGGGCCAGGTGGTGGACGCGGCCATGGTGGATGGCACGGCCTCGCTGCTGTCGATGATCTTCGGCTTCCACGCCCGAGGCGTGGCCCGCAGCAGCACGGCACAGGCCGCCGCGGTCGAGCCGGATGTGTGGCTGGACCGCCGTGCCTCCAACGTCATCGACGGTGGCGCCCACTTCTACAACACCTATGCCTGCGCGGACGGTCGCCACATCGCCGTCGCTGCCATCGAACCGGCCTTCTACGCCGAACTGCTGCGCCTGACCGGCCTCTCGTTGCCAGCCGACCACGATCCGATGGACCGTGCTTCCTGGCCGGAACGGCGCGCACGGATGGCCGACCTGTTCCGTCGCCGCACGCGCGACGAATGGTGCGCGCTGCTGGAAGGCAGTGAAGCCTGTTTCGCGCCGGTGTTGTCCTTGGCCGAGACGCCCGAACACCCGCAGCACCGCGCTCGCGGCACCTTCGTCGAGGTCGAGGGCGTGCTGCAGCCCGGACCGGCTCCCAGGCTGTCGATCACGCCGGGGCGCGTGCAAGGCCCGCCCCCCGGCACGGGTGAGCACAACGACACGGCCCTGCTGGACTGGGGCTTCAGCGAGGCAGAGGCGGCCCGGCTGCGCAGTGCCGACGTGTTCGGACGCCGGTCTCCCGGCGCTGGAGCAGACTGACGCGCACCCGACGGCGCACGCCCGCAAGCTGCGATCAGGCTTGCAAACCCAAGCGAAAGCGTTGCAGCAGCTCGGCCAGACGATCGGCCTGCTGCTGCATCGACAGGGCCGCTGCAGCCGTCTGTTCGACCAGTGCCGCATTGGATTGCGTGCTGCGATCGATCTCGCTGACGGCCTCGTGAATCTCGCTGACGCCGCGGCTCTGTTGCTTGACACCCTGCGCCATCTCGTCAACCACCTGACGCAGTCCGCGCGAACTGGCCACCATCTCCTGCATCGTCCCGGCCGCGTTGCGCACCAGACCCACGCCGCCCTCCACCTTTTCGACCGAGTCCTCGATCAAGGTCTTGATCTCCTTGGCGGCGGAGGCGCTTCGCTGGGCCAGCCCCCGCACCTCGTTCGCAACCACGGCGAATCCACGGCCGTGCTCGCCCGCCCGGGCCGCCTCCGTGGCGGCATTCAACGCCAGCAGGTTGGTTTGCACCGCGATGCTGTCGATCACGGCGATGATCTCGCCGATGCGACGCGAGCTGCTTTGGATGCCGGCCATGGTCTTCATCACCTGGTCGATCATGCCGCCGCCCGCATCGGCCACTCCGGCGGCCCGGCGCGCCAGTTCCGCGGCCTGTTCCGCATGCACCATCGCCTCGCGGCCCGCCTCACTGAGCTGCGACACCGCGGCGTTGGTGCGCTGAAGGTTGGCGGCCGAGCGTTCCGTGCGGTCGGCCAGGTCCTGGTTGCCACCGGCGATCTCCACGCTCCCGGCGCGCACGCCGTCGGCGCAGTGGTGCAACGCCAGGATCACGCCGCGCAGGTCGCCGGTCATCCGGTCCAGCTCCGCCAGCAGTGCGCCCAACTCGTCCCGGCTGCGCACACCGGTCGCTCCACTGAGGTCCCCGGCGGCGATGCGGCGCGCGTGCACGATGGCAGCATCCAGCGGCCGCGTGACACTGCGGCGGATCAGCACCGCCGCAGCCGTGCCCAGTACCAGTGCGATGGCCGCCACGCCCAGAAGCAGCCGGCGGGCCTGGGTCGCACGGTCCTGCGCCTCGGCCTGGCGGACCTGGTTGGCCGCCTGGAAGCGGCCCACCTGCGCCGTGATCGCCTTCAGCCAGGCCTCCTGCAGCGGCCGCGGGTCCATCGTGCGGAACGACTCGACCGAGGCTTCCTGGCCACGTGCCAGCCCGTTCAGCAGCGTGTTCGCCAAGTCGCGTGCGTCCGCGGCGGCGGCGTCCACGTCGGCCAGCACTTTGCTGTCGACGCCCTCTTTCAACAGTCGTGCCCGCTGTGCGTCGTAGCGCTGCAGCGCCGCCTCCATCAGGCGCCGTTGGAACGCCACATCCTCCGCGTCCACCGCCAGCGCGCTGCCGAGCAGCGCGTTGGAGGCGGCGTTGACCTCGTTCATCATCACCTGCGCACCCTGCACCTGGCGCTCCTGCGTGCGCACCACCGCATCCAGGTCTGCGGCCAGCCGCGTCACGCTCCACACCCCGCCGGCGGTGACCAGCGCCACCAGCAGCAGCACCATGCCGAAGCCCAGCGTCAGCCGGCCGGCCAACGTCAGCGCGAACCGCTGCTCCATTGTCTTGCCCATCGTGTTTGTCTCCGCATCATTGGAGTGTCGATCGTTGGGGACGACGCCCTCCCCGGGACCTATCCAACGATAGGTGCCGGCCTTCCACGGTGCGCATTTCTTCCCGTCAGACCGGCTCGCAGGGCCTTGCCGCACCGTTCTTTCGGTAGGTTCGCCGAGCATCGAGGGCCCCTAGGCTCATCCCTCGCAGTCCAACACCGAGGAGACACCATGAGCCGAGAGATCGTCCAGTTCCTGCGTCAAACGCCCGCCGCAATGCACTCTGACCCTTCATCACTGCCGCATATGGACACTTCCCCCACCTTCGTGATGCGCCTGGCCTGCACCAACCGGCCCGGCATCGTGGCTGCGCTGGCCGGCGCCCTGTTCAAGGCCGGCTTCAACATCGAGGACTCGCAGCAATTCGACGATCGCGACACCGACCGCTTCTTCGTGCGCGTGGTTTTCAGCCGCGACGCTGCCTGCGACGAAGAGGGCGTGCACCAGCTGATGGCGCCCGTGGTGAACGAGTTCGGCATGGAGATCTCGGTGCATGACCTGCGCCGGCGCCGCCGCGTGCTGCTGCTGGCCTCCAAGCAGGACCACTGCCTGGCGGATCTGCTGTACCGCTGGCGCAGCGGCGACCTGCAGATGGAGATCGTCGGCCTCATCTCGAACCATCCGCGAGAGACGTATGCGCACCTCGACCTTGAGGGCATCCCGTTCCACCACCTGCCGGTGCAGCCGGGCCGGAAGGCCGAGCAGGAGGCGCAGGTGCTGCGGGTGGTGCACGACAGCGGCGCCGAGCTGGTGGTGCTGGCGCGCTACATGCAGATCCTGTCGGACGACCTGTCGCGCCAACTGGCGGGTCGCTGCATCAACATCCACCACAGCTTCCTGCCCGGCTTCAAGGGCGCCAAGCCCTACCACCAGGCCCATGAACGCGGCGTCAAGCTGATCGGCGCCACGGCGCATTACGTGACCGCGGACCTCGACGAAGGCCCCATCATCGAACAGGACGTCGAGCGCATCAGCCACCGCGACCAGCCCGACGTGCTGGTGCGCAAGGGCCGCGACATCGAACGCCGTGTGCTCGCCCGTGCCGTGCGGTATCACCTGGAAGACCGGGTGATCCTGAACGGCAGCAAGACGGTGGTGTTTCCGGAATGAGCGCGGCATTGATCGACGGCAAGGCCTTCGCGGCCGGACTGCGCGAACGGGTGGCGCACGCTGCGGCGCACTTCAACGCGAAAGCCGGCCGCCCGCCCGGCCTCGCGGTCGTGCTGGTCGGCGAGGACCCGGCCAGCGACGTGTACGTGCGCAGCAAGGCCCGCGCCTGCAAGGAAGCCGGTCTGCGAAGCACCGAACACCGGCTGCCGGCGTCGACGACGCAGGTCGAGCTGCTCGCACTGGTCGAGCGTCTCAACGCCGACGACACGGTCGACGGCATCCTCGTGCAGCTTCCGCTGCCCGCGCCCATCGACGAAGCGGCTGTGCTGGCCGCGGTCTCGCCGGACAAGGACGTCGACGGCTTCCACGTCGTCAACGCCGGCCGGCTGGCCACCGGCGTGAGCGGGTTCGTGCCCTGCACGCCGCTGGGCTGCCTGATGCTCCTGAAGGACCGGCTCGGTTCATTGGCCGGTCTCGACGCAGTGGTGGTGGGCCGCTCCAACATCGTCGGCAAGCCCATGGCACAGCTGCTGCTGGGCGAACACTGCACCGTGACGCTGGCCCACTCGCGCACGCGCGATCTCGCCGCCGTGGTGCGCCGGGCCGATGTCGTGGTCGTCGCGATCGGCCGGCCCCGGGCGATCCCGGGCACCTGGTTCAAGCCCGGTGCCATCGTGATCGACGTCGGCATCAACCGCCTGCCGCCCGAGGCGGATGGGCGCAGCCGGCTCGTCGGGGATGTCGACTTCGAGTCGACGCTCGACGTGGCCGGCGCGATCACGCCGGTGCCCGGCGGTGTCGGTCCGATGACCATCGCCGTGCTGCTGCGCAACACGCTGCAGGCCGCGCACCAGCGCGCCGGCCTGCCCTTCTCCTCACTGACCTGACCTGGCAGCAAAGGAACCCGCATGCTTCCCCAACTGAACAGCCGTCTTTTCGACGGCGCCACCCTCATCGCCCCCGCCGGGCCCGGCCTGTTGCTGCCCTACGAGTTCGACGGCGTGCGCGTCGAGGCCGCCGCCTGCCGTGACACGGCCTGGATCGGCACACAGCTGATGATCTCGCCGATCTACGACATCAAGGGACCCGACGCCGTGCGGTTCCTGAACTCGGTGTGCATCAACGACTTCACCAAGCTGGGCGAGGGCGGCGTGCGCCACGCGGTGATCTGCAACGAGCGCGGCCAGATCATGACCGACGGGGTCGTGATCAAGCTGGCCGAGCAGCACTACCGCACCTACTGGCTGAACCCACCGATCGAGTTCCTGCTGCAGACCAGCGGCATGGATGTCCAGGGCGAGGACGTCAGCTTCACCGAGTACTTCATCCAGGTCGATGGCGAGCGCTCGCTGGAGATCCTGGAGCGGGCCTGCGGCCACGACCTGCACGACATCGGCTTCGCCAAGCACCGGATGACGAAGATCGGCGACAAGGACATGCGCGTGCTGCGCCTGGGCATGTCCGGCGGCCTCGGCTACGAGGTGCACGGACCGATGGCCGATTTCGAAGAGGTCTACGGCAAGATCTGGGACGCCGGCCAGGCGCTGGGCGCGAAGAAGCTCGGCATGCACGCGTACGCCAGCTTCAACCACACGCCCGGCGGCTTTCCGAACATCTTCATCCACTACCCGCTGCCGTGGTTCGAGTCGGAAGAGGGCCGCTTCGCCGGCCTGGCGGACTTCCTGGCGCAGCGCCCGCACCAGACCGGCTTCAGCGTCAACCGCCAGCTGCGCGGCAGCGTCGGCGACGACCTCGACGTTCGCTTCGTGACGCCGCACGACGTGGGCTGGAGTCATCTGGTCAACCTGAAGAAGCCCGACCGCTTCCCCGGCCGGGAAGCGCTGGCCGCGCTGGCCGAGCGCCCCCCGCGCACCGTGGTCACGCTCGAGTGGAATGCCGATGATGTGGCGGCGGTCTACGCGACCCAGCTCATGGGGCGCGGTGTCGAACCGTGCGAGGACATCGACCGGCCGGTCGACATGAACTACCAGGAGTTCGGGCTCGGCAAGGGCTTCCTCTACCGTGCCGACCGGGTGCTGGCAGCCGACGGCCAGAGGGTCGGCATCAGCACCGGGCGCACGGTGGACTACCACTCGCGGCGCATGTTGTCGCTGGCGTTCATCGAGACGGCGCAGGCCGTCGAAGGGCGTGAGCTGACGTTGGTGTGGGGCACGCCCGGCACGCCGCAGCGTGACATCCGCGTCACGGTCGCACGTTGCCCGTACCACGACGCGATCCCGAACGGGCAGCGCGATGTGGCGGGGATTCCGCGGTTGGGCTGACGGAAACCACCCCCTCTCCCAACCCTCTCCCGCCAGGGGAGAGGGTTGGGGAGAGGGGGACGCATGGCACGACCGCGCCCCTCTCCCCCTGCCCTCTCCTGCCAGGGGAGAGGGAGCCATTCAAGCCCCTCCCCCCTGGCGGGGGAGGGGTTGGGGAGAGGGGGACGCATGGCACGACCGCGCCCCTCTCCCCCTGCCCTCTCCCGCAAGGGGAGAGGGAGTTGGTCAGGGCGCCGTGGGCGCCAGCCTTCTTGTGGGCAGCAGCACCAGCAGCATCACCCACGCGCCGATCACCAACGCCGCCAGCACCACCGGCTTCTCCAGCCCCAGCGCTGCAAAGAACAGCGGCGCCGACAGGCTGGCCCCGATGCCCGAGATCTGCCCCACCAGACCGGCCGCGACGCCCGACTGGGCCGGGTCGGCCAGCAACCGCGGCAGCACGGTGAAACACAGCGCGATGCTGCCGCCGACGGTGAGCTGCATCATCACGATGCCGCTGGCGACCGCCGGCCAGGCCATCCCGGGCAAAAACGTGACGAGTGCGCCGGCCATCGCCACCGCACCGACCCCCAAAGCGACCCGCGTCGCACGCCAGCCCCTGGCCAGCAGCGTGCCGACGATGACACTGCCCAGCACCCCGGCCAGGCTCGCCAGCGCCAGCATCCGGGCACTGGCCGCCGGCGCGATCGACAGCGCCTGCTGCAGGAACAGCGGCAACACCGCATTGCTGCCCAGGCCGGCCAACGAGCCCAGTCCCAAGGCACAACCGAGCCGCAGGACACGTGCATTGCGCAGCACGCCGCCCACTGCCACGCCAGCGCCACCGGCCTGCCCGACCGCCGGCAGCGCAAAGCTGCCCAGCAACAACAGCCCCGCCACGCCGGCGTGCAACAGGAATGCGCCGCGCCAGCCCGGCGTGCCGGCAAAACCCGACACCATCAGCAGCCCGGCGGCATAGCCGATCGGCACGCCGGTGGACCAGAGCGTCATCGCCTGCACCTGCCGCTTGCCTTCGGTGGCCAGCATCAGGGCCACCTGCCCGGCCGTCATCACGCCGACGAAGCACAGGCCCTGCAGCAGCAGGCTGAGGCGCAGCAGGCCAAAGCTGTGGGCCATGTGGTTGCCCAGAGCGGACAGCACCAGGCCACACAACGCCACGCGCAGCGTGAAGCGGCTGCCCAGGCGGTCGATCAGCCAGCCGACGGGAAAACCGGCCACCGCCAGCGGCAGCAGCTGCCCGGCGATGGCCAGGCCCACGTCCTGCGGCGTGACGGCGAAGCCGCCGGCGATGTCCGCCGCGATGGGGCCCATCAGGCCGAGGCTCGCGGCGCTGCCAAGGCCACACAGGTACACGAAGAGGATGAAGGGCCAGCTGCCGGGCGTCATGATGATCTCCTCGCTCAGCGCTTCGGAGCGCTCAGGTACGCGCCGATGTCGGCGAGGTCGGCGTCGCTGATCTCGGTCTTGCGGAAGAACGGCATCACGCTGATGCCGTTGCGCACGAAATAGCTCACCATCGCAGGATTGAGGTCGGTGCGCTGTTCCAGCGTCTCGGGGATCGCACCCTTGTACTTGGCGCGCAGCGCCAGCGTGCCCGGGAAATCGTCACCGGTTGCATGGCAGGTGGCGCACCAGTAGGTGAAGACCTTGCGGCCGTTCTCGACGCTGGGCTCGGCCCGGGCGGCGGCAGCGGCCAGCAGGCCCGCCGCGATGATCAGGGGCAGGCGTCCGTTCATTGTTTCACCTCCTCCTTGTTGGCCTTGCGCAGGTGCTTCGGCCAGATGCCGTAGCGCCCCGGCGACAGGATGCCGTTCGGGTCGACCGCGTCCTTCACGGTTTCGTGGAACCGCAGCAAGGCATGGTGGTTGAACGAATACGTGTCCATCACGTTGCCGTGGAAGGCCGGCGCCGTGCGGTACTCGCCCCAGCCATGCTCGGCCGCCACCTTGACGATCTTGCGGAAGGCCTCGCGGGTCTTCTTGTTCTGCGCCGGATCCTTGCTGATCGGGAACGGGATGATGAAGATGAAGCTGCGCTCCCACGACGGCACCGGCACGTTCATCGCGAACACCATCGTGACGCCGACCTCGCGGGCGATCTTGCCGATCACCTCGTTGGCCTTCAGCACCGCCGCGCCGCTGCGCGGAATCACCGGCGAGAACCACATGTGGCCATCGGTGGGCTTGCCCGGCGCCCAGGTCGACCGGGCGCCGATCGCGAAGGTGCGCAGGTTCGGGATGCCGAACTGCGCCGGGTACTGGACCTGCTTCTTCTGCTCTTCGGTCAGCGGCAGCTTGTAGAACTCGCGCTGTTCGAACCGGGCCTCGAGGCCGATGGCCTTGAAGTGGTCCTGCACCGCCTCCCACTGCGCCCGCACGACCTTCTCGGGCCCGTAGAACGTGAACGCCGCGCTCCAGAACGGGATGCCGTTCTTCAGCGCATACGGCTCGTACTCCTCGGGCTTCGCTCCCCGCTGCAGCAACGCCAGGAACTAGGGGGAAGGATTCTTCGGGCCGTGTGCGAGGAACTCGTGCAATCCCGCCAAGCTGGGGGTGCCCATCGCAGGGCTGTTGAAGTCGGGGTAGCCCGTGAAGACCCGCTGGTTCTCCAGCGTCGTCATGGCGTCGATCATCGGCGCCAGATCCTTGAAGCGCGGCAGGTGGACCACGCCCTTCAGGAAGGCCTCGGGCTCGGGCATCAGCCAGAAGCCCATCTTCGTGACGATGCCGAAGTTGGACTGGCTGAAGATGCCGTCGACGAACGGGCCGAAGCCGGTCTTGTACAGCTGCCACGTCTCGGCGCCCGGCATCGCGCCCATGCCGGTGCGCATCACCTCGCCGTTGGCCAGCACCACCTCCATGCCGCAGTGCGCATCGAAGTGGTTGCGGAACTGCACCGCGGTGTAGCCTGCGCCGCGGTCGATCGCGTTGCCCAGCATGCTGCCCCAGCCCGGATCCGGACAGTCGATCCACAGCTTGATCTTCTTGTCCTGCAGGTGCTGGTACATGTCGAAGTAGCTGACGCCGGGTTCGACCACGCAGTAGGCCTGCTGCTCGTTGACCTCGAGGATGCGGTTCATCCGCTTCAGGTCGACCACGACCGAGCCGGTGTAGGTGGGCGCCGAGCCGCCGTAGCCCAGGTTCTTGCCGGTGGAGATCGCGTACAGCGGAATCTTGTAGCGGTTGGCGATGCGCACCACCGCCTGCACTTCCTCGGTGGACTTCGGCGCGACGGCGGCCGAGGCGCGTCGCTCCTCGGGCTCGCCCCAGTAGGGAGAGTAGGCGTCGCGGTAGAGATGCAGGTCTTCTTCGCTGGTGAAGACCCAGTCGGTGCCGACCGCCTGGCGGAAGGCCTGGAGCGCGGCATCGAAGTCGCGCTGGGAGATGCCCGGAGGCAGGTTCATCGGGGTTCCTCTGCGAACGTGGTTTTCAGACGCGGCGCGGCGGGCCCAGCAGCCAGCTGACAGCTGCGGTGCGGTCCAACTGGCCGGTGGTGGTCACGCGGGCATGCACCAGCCGACCCGGCACGCCAGTGCCGGCCGCGGCGGTCAACGCGGTGGCCAGGCTCTGGCGCCAATCCGCTGCGCCCTCGAGCCAGCCACGCAATGCGGCGAGCGCGGCCGGCGGAGCGGTCAGGTGGTGCTCGGTGCCGCCCGGCAGCGGACGGTGTTCGATGCGCACCACCGTCGCGTAACGCAGGTCGGCCGCCATCTGCTCCAGGCAGACCAGCGGCTCCAGTGCGGTGTGGCCGATGAGCCAGGGCCCGGTGGGCGCGGCCAGCGCAGTGGCGAGGTCGCCGAACCACAGTTGGGTGATGTCACCCTCGAAGCCGCGGCTGGGCAGGCCGAGCGCCCCGGCGTTGGCAGCGAAGGCGCTGCCGCCGGGCAGGCGGCGGTCGAACACGGCCTGCACCGGCGGGCGATCGGTGGCCTCGCCGGCCTGCAGGTGCAGCCCTGGCGCCAGCACGCCGGTGGCCGCCGCGGCCTGCAGCCATCGGCGCCTCGGCAAGGAAGGAAGGAAAACGGAAGTCATGAGTGGGAATCTCCCAGCACCGCCACGGGCGTCCCGAAGCCGGTGGCTCCGGTGACCCGCGGCGCGGTTTCGGTGAGGAACAGGGCGATCAGGCCGGCGGCGCCGGCCAGGGCCGCGGCGACCAGCAGCGGCGCCTGCAGGCCCCAGGCATCGCCGGCCAGGCCGGCCAGCACCGGCGCGATGACGCCGCCGACGATTTCGCCGGTGCCCTGCGTGAGGCCGATCGCGGTGGCCACGCTGCCGGCAGGCAGACTCTCGGCCGGCACCGTGGCCATCGCCATCGCCAGCGCACCGGCAGCGCCCCAGCCGACGAACGTGGCCGTCGCCATCACGGCCAAAGGCGCGTGCAGGAACAGCGCCACGAGCGGCGCGCCCAGGCCGGTGAACGACAGCACCACGATCAGCGGCCGGCGGCCGAACCGGTCCGACAGTGCCGGACCGATGAACGCGCCGAACAGCCCCGCGGCCACCCCCATCGCCGACATCACGATGCTCATGTCGCCGGGACGGAAGCCGCGCACCTGCACGTAGTACAGCGGCAGGAAGACCCAGCCGATGATCATCCAGCCGACCAGGCAGATGCTGATCGCCACGCACAGCAGGAGGTTGCGGTGTTTCAACAGTTCGGCCAGTCGCGGCCGCGCCACCGAGGCCACCTCGGCGCGCGGCAGCGGCGGCTCGCGCAACCACAGTGCCAGGCACAGTGCCAGCACCACGCCAGGCACGCCGGCCAGCAGGAAGGCCGACCGCCAGCCGTGCGTCTCGGCCAGCGACACGAGCACCAGCGGCGCCAGGAAACTGCCCAGGACCGCCGCGCCGAGCGCCTGCAGGATGCCCATGTTGAGCCCGCGCCGCGCCGGCGACGACTCGGCCGCCATGATCGACTGCGCGATGGGCAGGATCGGCCCTTCGGCCACGCCCATCATCATGCGCGCGGCCAGCAGCCCGGCGAAGCCCCCGGCGAGCCCCGACGCCGTCGAGCACAGCGAGAACACCAGCACCGTCACACCAGGGCCTGCTTGCGCCGGCCCGATGCATCGGCCCACAGCCCGAGCATGAACCCCGATACCGCCCACGTCAGCGACAGGCCCGACGACAGAAGACCGATCTGCGTGTTCGACAGCCCCATCTCGGGGGCGAAGAACGGCGTCAGGAAGTTCAGCGCATTGCGGTCGAAGAAGACGAAGCCGAACGCCAGGCTGAGCATCACCACCGCCCGGTTCTCGGGCGTCCAGAAGCGCTTTCCCATGACGGCCTCAGGCCACGTCGCCCGCGATGTTGGCGGTGTACTCGGCGCCGTTCAGCAGCACCTTCCCCTGTGCCGGGGTACGCGCCTGGTCCGCCGGCAGCAGCACCTCCCGCCAGTCGGGCTGATAGGGCCGCCCGGCCAGCGCGAAGACCGACATCAGCGCACCGCGCATCATCTCGGGGTTGTCCATCATCCGGAAGAAGTTGTCTTCGTCTTCCTGTTGCCGCTGCGGATCGGCCTCCTGCGTGCGGCGCTTGAACTCGATCGCGGTCGGGTTGGCGATCTCGAGGAAGCAACGGCGGCGCTCGTAGGCGTAGAAGTCGAGCGCATCGTCGGCCGCGTCGCCCTTCAGCACCGCGAGCAGGCTGCTGATCAGCAGCATCGCGTCCTGCACGCCGGAGGTGAAGCCCATGCCGCCGATCGGGTTGGTGGCATGCGCTGCATCGCCCGCCAGGAGCACGCGCCCGACGCGGTAGGTCTTGGCCGAACGCTGGTGCACGCGGTACGAATTGGCCAGCGTGATGTCGTAGGAGACCTGCAGCTTCGGCAGCAACCTGGCGTAGCGCTGGGGGATCCGGGCGCGGCGCGCGTCCTCGGACAGCGACGGATCCTCGCCATAGGCCACCCGCCAGAGGCCCTTGTCGTCGATCTTCGCGATCACGGCCCAGTCGACCGGGTCGCCGATCATGTTCGACGAGGCGAAGCCGTGCGCGGCGAAGTCGTAGTAGACATTGGTCGCCATGAACGTCTCGGGCCACGTGAAGCCTTCGAAGTCGACCCCGAGGGCCTTGCGCACGCTGCTGCGTGCGCCATCGGCCCCCACCAGGTAGTCGGCCTGCAGCAACTCGGTGCCGCGCTCGGGCGAGGATACCGTCACCTCGACCAGGCTGCCGCGGTCCTGCACCGATTCGAACGTGGTGTTCCAGCGCATCGCGGTGCCGGGCAGTGCCAGCAGGTGGCGCAGCAGCAGATGCGCCAGCAGGTCCTGGCCGAAGTGCAGGTTGTAGGCGTACGGCGTCAAGTCGGCCACCAGGCGGTGATCCATCCGGCCGATGCGGCCACTGCGCTTGAAGCGCATGTTGTACTCATGGCCGACCGCCGCGATCTGGCGCATCTCCTCGAGCACGCCGAGCGAGTCCATCGCCTTCAGGGTCGACGGCAGGTACACCATCGCGCGCGGCGAGCCGATCACGTCCGGCTCCCGGTCGATCACGGTGACCTGCACGCCCTGTTGCGCCAGGCCGAGCGCGGTGGACAGGCCCGCCGGCCCAGCGCCGACGACGATCACGTGTTGGCTGGTTGTCATGCTTCTCCTCGCTTGTCTTGTCTTTTCTTGGCAGGCCCTTCAAGCCGCGGTCGCCGGCTGCGCCGCCTGCTGCTGTTCGGCGGCGATCAGCTTGTCCACCAGCCAACGGAACTGGCTCGGTGCGGCGTCGAAGGACGTGGGCTGCATTGCCACGCCGGGCGAACGGTCGATCACGCGCTGCTGCGCTTCGATCATCACCTTGTCCTCGCCGAAGGCCATGTAGGAGACATCCCGGTAGAACTCCGCCAGCCCCTTCACGCGCGACCACGGGCCATAGGCGAACAGGTACCGGGTACGCCCCTTCGACAGCGGGGTCACCACCTGGCAGGTGAACTCGTCGTGCGCGGGCTCGTCGGTCGGCGCGCCATGGGCGAACCGTTCGGCCGCGCCGGGCTCGAAGAACTTCGCATCCATCAGGAACACGCCGGGCAGCAGGAAGTCATAGCTGATCCAGGTGTCGACATGGCTGAGTTGCGGCAGCTTCTCGGCGATGTACTTCGGCGTGGGTTGGCTCACCCAGCGCTGCACCCGCAGGCCGCGTTCCATGCGCGTGATCTTCGGCCGCTTCTCGGCGAAGTCCGATCCCGAGCCGAACGAGTTCCGGTGCACATAGGCCACATGCGACAGGTCGAGCAGGTTGTCGTTGATCAGCATGTAGTGGGCGTCGTACTCCATCTGCCCGGGCAGCATGTCGTAGGCGGGGTCGGCGACGCCGCGGAACGGCGGGATCAGCGCCTCGTCGGCCTTCGCTGCATCGCCCATCCAGATCCAGGCGACGCTGTGGCGCTCCACCACCGGGTAGCTGCGCACCCGCGCGCTGGCGGGGATCTGCGGCTGGCCGGGGATCTCGACGCAGCGGCCCGAAGGATCGAACTTCAGGCCGTGGTACAGGCAGCGCAGATCGTCACCTTCAATCTGACCCGCCGACAGCGGCGCGAGCCGGTGCGAGCAGCGGTCTTCCAGCGCCACCAGCCCCCCATCGGCCTTGCGGTAGAACACCAGCGGCACGTCGAGCAGCTCCTGCGCGCGCAGGCCCTCGGCCGGAAAGTCATGCGCCCAGCCGGCGGCATACCAGCAGTTGTAGACGTACATCATCTGTCTCCTCAGGGGGTCGTCAGGCGGCGGCCGCGGCCTGCTCGGCGGCCATCAGCTTGTCGACCAGCCAGCGGTACTGGCTCGGCGCGGCGTCGAACGAGGTGGCCTGCATCTTCCTCGTCGGGTCGATGTCGATGACGCGCTGCTGCGCCTCGATCATCCGCTTGTCTTCGGCAAAGGCCTGGTACGCCACATCCCGATAGAACTCGGCGAGTCCCGGCAGTCGCTTCCAGGCACCGCTCGCAAAGAGATAGCAGGTGGTGCGATCGGTCAACGGCGTCACCGCCTGGCAGGTGAACTCCTGATGCAGCGGCTCCAGGCCTTCGGGCGCCTTGCCACCGCACTGGTCGGCCGTGCCGACGGCGAACACGTCGGTGCGCATCAGGAAGACGCCCGGCACCAGGAAGTCGTAGCCCATGAAGACGTCGAAACGGGCATCGGCCGGCATCTTGCCTTCCATGTACTTGGGCACGCCGTTGTTGCGCAGCCAGCGCTGCACGCGGATGCCCCGCTCCAGCCGGGTGATCTGGGGCCGCGTCTCGGCAAAGGCCGGCCCGGCACCGAACGACTCGGCGTGCACGTAACTGACGTGCGAAAGATCCAGCAGGTTGTCGTTGATCAGCTGGTAGTGCGCCTCGTAATCCATGCGGCCGGGCAGCATCTCGAAATCCGTGCTTTCCGGGCCGACGAAAGGCGGCACCAGCGCCTCGTCCGCCTTGGCCGCATCGCCCATCCAGATCCACGCGACACCATGGCGCTCGACCAGCGGATACTGTCGCACTCGAAGCGAGGGGGGCACCTGCGGCTGCCCCGGCACCTCGACGCACCGGCCGTCGGCGTCGAACCTCAACCCGTGATACGGGCAGCGCAGATCGTCGCCTTCGATGCGCCCATACGACAACGGCGCCAGGCGATGCGAGCAGCGATCTTCCAATGCGGTGAGACGGCCGCTCTGGCCGCGATAGAACACGACCGGCTCGCCCAGCAGCGAGCGGGCTTCCAAGCAGCCCGGGCCAAAATCGGTCGTCCAGCCCGCTGCGTACCAAGCGTTTCGCACAAACATCGTTGTCTCCATCTCTGCCGTGCGCCAAGCCGCTGAGCTCGGCGCACGAGGTTCGTCGTCAGGATGGATGTTGTGCCGTTCGCCGCGTTGGCGAACCTACCGAAAGATAGCGCCGTGCGACGCGGTCACTGCGCCGTCCAGCCGCCGTCGATCGGCACCACGGTGCCGGTGATGAACGCCGCCTGCGGCGACAGCAAGTAGCGGATCGCCTCGGCCACCTCGGTCGGCTGCGCCATGCGCCCGAGCGGGTGCGCGGCGGCGATCTGCTGCGCCAGCGCCGCGTAGTCGGCGCCCTGCAGGCCGGTGGCCTTCTGCACGAAGCCGGTGTCGATGGCGCCCGGCGCCACCGCGTTGACCCGGATGCGATGCGGCGCCTGCTCGATCGCCAGCGCCTTGGTCAGCATCACGATGGCGCCCTTGGTGGCACCGTAGGCCACCTGGTTCGCCATGCCGCACAGCCCGGAGATCGACGCGACGTTGACGATCGCCCCGCCCTGCCGTGCGACGAGGTGCGGCAACACCGCCTGGCAGCACAGCATCATGCCGCGCACGTTGACGGCAAAGAGCGCGTCCCATTCGTCGACGCTGGTGTCGAGCAGCGGCTTGAAAAGGAAGCGCGCGGCGTTGTTGACCAGCCCATCGAGGCGGCCGAACCGGTCCAGCGCCAGCGCGGCGGCCTGCTGCGCGGTGGCCGGCAGCGACACGTCGCCCTGCAGCGGCACGATGCCATTGTCGCCAGCGAACACCGTGGCGATCGACGCATCGCGGTCCACCGCCACCACCCGCGTGCCGGCGGCCCGCAGCACCCGCACGACCTCGGCGCCGACACCGGCTGCGGCGCCGGTCACGAGGACCACGTCGGCGCCACTCATCGCGGGGCCTGCGTGAAGCGGGTCACCGCGTCCACCGCGTCGGTGGACTCGTCGAACAGCAGGTGCCCCACGCCGTCGAACAGCTGCAGCTCAGCCTGCAGCGCGACCTGCCACGCCGTCGCCTGCCCCACCGGCAGGATGCGGTCCTGCCGGCCCCACAGCACCAGCGAGGGCACGCTGCGCAGGCGCGGCAGCCAGCGGTGCAGGTCGATGCCCACCGCGCCCTTGTGCTGCAGCGCGCGCAGCACCGCCCCGAGTTCGCGCTGCCGATTGGCGCCGAACGCCGGGTCCGGCCCGTCGGGCAGGTACGGCGCCAGCGCCGCCATGTCGTGCACCAGGTAGCCGAAGAATTCGTGCGGCGGCACCTGCGAGAGGTCAGGCGGCGGATCGGATGGGACGTCCAGGCCGGCCGGTGCCCCCAGCACCAGGCTGCGCACGCGGTGCTTCTGGAACAGCGCGAATTCCACCGCCACCTCGCCGCCGAAGGACAGCGCCACCAGGTCGAAGCGGTCCAGACCGAGCCGGTCGAAAAACTCGGCGTAATGCAGTGCGTAGTGGTGCAGCGCCTGCACGCGCGGGTTGTCGTCGGAGGCGCCGAAGTTCGGGTGGTACGGCAGGATCACGCGGTGCGTCGCGGCCCAGCGGCGCGCGAAGTGCAGCCCGTGGAAGGTACCGCCGCAATGGAAGAACACC